>FLOH01000152.1_pt1 | contig 196189 bp, 181 predicted proteins | sample 756751 | NCBI WGS metagenome assembly FLOH01 (sample SAMEA4026879, study PRJEB14308) | marine metagenome | biome: coastal water; material: water | depth 74 m | reverse complement strand
GGTGACAATGTGACTGTAACAATCTCATTGATAGCGCCCATCGCAATGGATCCAGAATTGCGTTTTGCTATCCGTGAAGGTGGTCATACTGTTGGCGCTGGTGTCGTAACTGAGATAATCGAATAGGACACGGTAAATTACCATGAGAGAAATTATCACTCTTGAATGCACTGTATGCAAGGAACGGAATTATTCAACCATGAAGAATAAAAGGTTGCAACCTGCCCGCGTTGAGCATAAAAAATATTGTTCAACATGCAATAAACACACAGTTCACAAAGAAACGAAATAGTTAAGAAATGAATTTAACAGGAGAGTGGCTCAATGGTAGAGCAGCGGTCTCCAAAACCGCAGGTTGCAGGTTCGAGTCCTGTCTCTCCTGCTTCACATTCATTTGATAAGTAGAGTGCAAATATGATAGAAAAAATCAGAACATTTTTTACTGACGTACAGTTTGAATTCCAAAAAATCAGTTGGCCTACTTATGAAGAACTTAAGGGTTCTACATGGATTGTGCTAGGTATGTCTGGAGTATTAGCTTTGATTTTATTTGTTATGGATAAAATCATGTCAACGTTAATACTTGATATAATTATGGGGCAATAAAGTGGCTTTAAAGTGGTATAGTTTACGCGCTCTTTCTGGCAAAGAAAAGAAAATACGTGATGCAATACTTCATGAAGCAGCTTTAGCTAACCTTCAAGAAATAATTGTCGATGTTCTCGTCCCTTCTGAAAACGTTGTTGAAATGCGTGGCGGTAAAAAATACGTACGGAATAAGGTATTTTTCCCTGGCTACATCATGATACAAATGGAATTGACAAAAGTGAGTCGTTATTTAATAGAAAACACTCCCGGAGTTATGAGTTTTGTTGGACCAAAAGGTGAACCAACGCCTCTAAAAGAAGATGAAATTCGTCGGATTTTAGGTGAAGTTGAAGAACGTGATGGGAAAGAAATTCTCGGTACTCCATATGCTCCTGGTGATCCTATTAAAATTATAGATGGCCCTTTTATCGATTTCTCAGGATTCGTTAAAGAGATTGACGAGACAAAACAAAAAGTAAAAGTGGAAGTGTCGATATTTGGGCGTCCTACTCCTGTAGAGTTGGATTATTTACAAATAGAGATGGAAAAATAGAAGTAATAAAGGTTTAATCTATGGCCAAAAAAGTCATTAATCAAATTAAGTTGCAAATCAATGCGGGGGCTGCTAATCCATCACCTCCAGTCGGTCCTGCTTTAGGTCAAGCTGGCGTGAATATTATGGAATTTTGCAAAGCATTTAATTCTCGCACTGAAAAAGATCGCGGTTTAGTCATTCCAGTTGTTATAACTGTTTATGCTGATCGTTCTTTTACATTTGTAACGAAGACTCCACCCGCTGCAGTGCTTTTAAAGAAAGCTGCCGGATTGGAGAAAGGATCAGGGAGACCTAACTCAGAAAAAGTTGGGAAAGTGACACGTGCTCAAGTTAAAGAGATTGTTGAACTAAAAAAACCTGATTTAAATGCGCATGACCTTGAAATGGGGATGCGTATTATCGAAGGTACTGCCCGCAGTATGGGCATTACGGTGGAGGGTTAATTCAGTCATGAAAATATCTAAAAAAGTTAGAGAATATTCATCCAAAATTGATCGTTTGGCAGAATACCCCATATTAGATGGAATTATGCTGACCAAAAAATATGCAACGGCTAAATTTGATGAATCTGTCGAAGTCGCAGTTTCATTAGGTGTTAATCCAAAATTTTCTGATCAAATGATTCGTGGTTCCGTAACATTACCACATGGGACGGGTAAAACAGTCCGAGTTCTTGTGCTTGCAAAAGGCGCTAAAGCAGAAGAGGCTGAAGCCGCTCATGCTGATTACGTTGGGTTTGAAGAGTATATCGAAAAACTTAAGCAAGGTTGGACCGATGTTGATGTTGTCATCACTACACCCGATAATATGGGTGAAGTCGGTAAGCTTGGACGTGTTTTAGGACCTAGAGGTTTGATGCCAAATCCAAAAAGTGGTACGGTTACAATGGATGTTGCAGCTGCAGTTGAAGCTTCAAAAGCAGGTAAAATTGATTTTCGAAGCGACAAGTACGGTAATGTACATAGCATCGTAGGGAAAGTATCATTTGACGCAGAAAAATTATCCGAAAATCTTAGCGTTCTATTAAAAAAATTGATTGCTATGAAACCAAGCTCATCAAAAGGGCTATATGTTAAACGGGTAACAATCAGTTCAACAATGGGACCAGGTATCAAAATTGATAAAGCTGGTTTTAGTAATTAATAGGAACTCGCTATGTCTAGTAAAAAAAATATTTCATCCGTAGAATATATCGGCCAACAGTTTGACAAAACGAAGACCATATATTTCACAGACTATTCAGGACTCACAGTAGAGCAAGTTAATGTTTTACGTACAAATTTACATGAGCACGGTGTAAATTATCATGTACTTAAAAATACATTAACACTACTTGTAGCAAAAAAGAATGGTTATGAAGGCTTAGAGTCAGTACTGAAAGGACCCACTGCACTTGCATTTGCAGCGGGTGATCCCACAGCACCTGCTCGAGTATTTAAAGAATTCCTCAAAAAAGAGGGAAAAATAAAAGGTAAACCAGCAGTAAAGGGTTTAGTCTTTGAAGGCAAAGTTTTAGACGCATCTTTCTATGTAAAGATTGCAGATTTGCCTTCTCGCGAAATCTTACTTGCACAGTTGCTCGGTGGGCTGCAGTCTCCAATCCAAAAGACCTTGAGCGTACTTCAAGCTCCGATGAGAGAACTGGCTGGAACATTAGACGCATTAAAACTAACAAAAAATTAATTATCGGGAGGTAATCCACTCATGGCAACAACGAGAGAAGACGTTTTAGGATATCTTGAAACAGCTAATATGCTAGAAATCTCAGAATTGATTTCTGCAATCGAAGAAAAATTCGGCGTAACAGCCGCTGCACCCGTTGCAGCCGCTGCAGCCGTTGCTGGACCTGTAGAAGAAGTTGAAGAGCAAACAGAATTTGATGTTATACTTGAAGACGCAGGTGCCAAAAAAATTAATGTTATCAAAATTGTTCGTGGTGTTACAAGCTTAGGGCTAAAAGAAGCAAAAGCTCTTGTTGATGAAGCACCAAACAAAATTAAGGAAGCAGTTTCTAAAGCCGAAGCTGACGAATTAAAAGCTCAACTTGAAGAAGCTGGAGCTAAAGTCTCTGTTAAATAAAGCAGAGTTCTAAGATAACAATTATTTAGCTCGTGAGGTTATTTACCTCACGAGCTTTTGTCCTTTGTAAAACTTTAAAACTTGGAGTTGCATTTGACCCAGACAAGTTTATTAGAGAGACAATCGTTTAGTAAGATTGGTGAGCAAGTCCCTTTACCGGACTTGATGAACCTGCAACTAAATTCTTGGATAGAATTTTTACAGGATGATACGCCTGCAAGACTTCGCGAAAACCGAGGTTTAGAAGCCGTCTTTACGAGTGTATTTCCCATTGAAGACAATCACGGAAACTACATGCTCGAATATGTCTCTTATCAGACAGGACTACCACGTTATTCTATCGACGAATGTCTAGATCGTGGAGTTACATACTCAGTACCCCTAAAAGTTAAATTAATATTGCATGCTACCGTAGAAGAAGCTGACCCGGGTGATTATACAAATCATATCGAACAAGACATTTTCTTTGGTAATATCCCAACAATGACGAACAGAGGCTCTTTTATCATTAATGGTGCAGAACGTGTTATTGTTGCTCAGTTACAAAGATCACCAGGTGTTTTCTTTGAGCAAACACAGCATCCTAACGGTACAAGACTTTATTCTGCTAGATTGATACCGCTCCGTGGTAGTTGGCTTGATATTACAACGGATATTCATGACGCCATTTATGCAGTTATCGATAGAAGACGAAGATTCCCAATTACGCATCTGTTAAGAGCAATGGGTTTCTCTTCTAACACCGATATCCTGATGGCTTTTGACGCTGTTCGTGAATTAAGACTCGCTGATAATGTTGGTTTGAAGCAATACTATGATAAAGAATTGCCCGTTGATGTCATCCATCCTGAAACAGGTGAAATCTTAGCAGAAGCAGGTGAAAAGCTTTCTAAGGAGCGCGTGCGTGACCTTAAGAAAACGGGTATTAAGGGCGTGATGGTTGTTAAAGACCCTGACGACTTAAAATTCGAGCTTTTATCTAATACCTTGGCGAAAGATAAAACCATTGATACGAATGATGCACTCAGAGCTTTTTATACCGAGATGCGCGGTGGAGAACCACCAAACTTAGACCTTGCAGAGAAATTTCTCGCGAGACTTCTATTTGATCCTAAAAAATATGATTTAGGTGAAGTCGGTCGTTATCGTATGAATAAAAAATTCGGCGTTGAAGTTCCGATGGATCAACTCGTTTTAACGAGTGATGATATCATCTTGACAACGAATTATCTCGTTGATATGCGAAAAGGCGAACGCGGAACAGACGATATTGACCATCTAGGCAATCGTCGTGTACGTACCGTTGGCGAACAATTGGGGAACCAATTTGCTGTTGCTTTATCCAGAATGTCGAGAACAATTCGTGAGCGAATGAATGTTCGTGATAATGAAAATCTCACGCCTCAAGACTTAGTGAATTCGCGTATCGTTACGAGCGCAATCAGTTCGTTTTTTGGTACGAATCAATTATCACAGTTCTTAGATCAAACGAATCCACTTGCTGAAGTGACGCATAAAAGAAGACTTTCTTCTCTCGGACCAGGTGCCCTAACGCGCGAAAGAGCAGGATTTGAGGTTCGTGATGTTCACTATACACATTACGGACGTCTGTGCCCAATTGAAACACCTGAGGGACCCAACATTGGTCTGATTTCATCATTAGCTTCTTATGCTGTGGTCAATAGACTTGGTTTTATTGAAACACCCTATAAGAAAATTGTGCTTTCCAACGGCAAACCTAAGATGTCAAAACAAATTGATTATCTATCTGCCGATGATGAAGAACGTTCGAACATTGCCCAAGCCCAAATTCGTTTAGATGAAGAAGGCTATTTGCAAGACAAGTATTTGCAGGTGCGTGTTCGCGGTGACTTCCCCCATGTTGATGTAAGTGAAGTCGCTTACAAAGACGTTTCTCCGCTGCAGATTGTTTCTCCGGCTGCGGCCTGTATTCCATTTTTAGAGCATGATGATGCTAACCGTGCCCTCATGGGTTCTAACATGCAACGTCAATCTGTACCGCTCTTATGGACAGAAGCGCCTATTGTTGGAACTGGATTTGAAAGCATTATTGCGAGAGATTCACGAGCGATTTTAATCTCTGATGTTAAAGGTACGGTTAAAGAAGTTACGTCAGATAAGGTTCTCGTCAAAGTAAGCAAACGCTTTGATGAAGCGACGACATTGATTGAAGAACCTGGTATGGTTACGTTTAAATTGAAGAAATTTATTCGTAGTAACCAAGACACATGCATGAATCAACGTCCAATCGTTAAAGTTGGTCAAAAAATTAATATTGGTGATATTTTAGCGGATGGTATGAGTACAGATAATGGTGAACTTGCACTCGGTAAGAATATCACTGTTGCATTTATGCCTTGGCGCGGATACAACTATGAAGATGCCATCGTTCTGAGCGAAAATCTTCTTAAGAGAGATACATTTACAACTCTCGTTGTAAAACAAGTTGAACTGGAAGTTAGAGAAACAAAGCGTGGTGAAGAGGAACTTACTCGCGATATTCCTAACGTATCAGAAGAGGCAACACGTAATCTTTCTAAAGATGGGATCATTCGAATTGGTGCTGAAGTAAGACCTGGCGATATTTTGATTGGTAAAGTAACACCCAAAGGTGAAACCGACCCAACGCCTGAAGAAAAGCTATTAAAAGCTATATTTGGAGAAAAAGCCGGTGATGTTAAAGATGCATCAAAAAGAGCGACTCCAGGTGTTAAAGGTATCGTTATTAAAACGGAACTTTATACGCGTAAAGGTCGAGAATCTCGTAAAGAAGAAAAGCGCCGTTTAGATGCACTTAAAGCCAAAGCAACTTTAGAAAAAGCGGGTTTGACTAAAAAGCGCAACGAAAAGCTTTTTAATTTATTAAACGAACAAATTGCTGTAGATATCATTGATAATCTTGAAAAAGTTATTGTCAGAGATGGTACAGTTTTCAATAAAGAAGTAATTAACCAAATTAACTGGGAAAAGGTTGACATTTCAAAACCAGTTTGTCAAGATGAAACGGTCTCAAGCAAAGTGACAGTTTTAGTAGACGAATATTATCGTCTCTATAATGAAATTGAGCAAACCTATGAGAACGACATCTATAAACTTAAGGTTGGAGATGATTTACAACCTGGCGTTATTCAGTTAGCAAAGGTACAAGTTGCAAGTAAAAGGAAAGTTAGTATCGGTGATAAATTGGCAGGACGACACGGTAACAAAGGTATCGTCGCAGCCATCATGCCCGAAGAAGATATGCCTTTTACGAAAGAAGGAAAACCTGTTGATATCGTATTGAATCCCATGGGCGTACCTTCTCGTATGAACTTAGGTCAGCTTTATGAAACCATGTTAGGTTGGGTCGGAAAAGAGTTGGGAGTTAAATTTGCAACTCCTGTTTTTGATGGTGCCAGCGTAGCAGAAGTTGATGAGTGGATGAAAAAAGCACATCTCCCTGTTTCTGGAAAAAAAGTTTTAGTTGATGGTCGAACAGGCCAAACAATTGATTCTCCCGTGACGTATGGCGAAATCTATATGATGAAATTAGCGCATCAGGTTGATGATAAAATGCATGCTCGTTCAACGGGACCTTATTCGCTTATTACGCAACAACCTTTGGGTGGTAAAGCACAATTTGGTGGTCAGCGATTTGGTGAGATGGAAGTATGGGCGCTTGAAGCTTATGGCGCTGCACATACTTTGCAAGAAATGCTTACTGTAAAATCCGATGACGTGGAAGGGCGTTCTAGAGTCTATAACGCTATTGTTAAGGGAGATAATCTTCCAGAATTTGGTGTACCTGAGTCTTTCAATGTTCTTTTGAGAGAGATGAAGGGTCTAGGACTGGATATAGAGTTAACATGATGAGGCCTCCTTTGAATAATTCATTGATAAATAATTTTTCGAAAATTACAATCCGATTAGCTTCACCTGATAAGATTTTAAATGAATCTAGAGGTGAAGTTTTAAATCCGGAAACCATAAACTACCGTACTTATAAACCCGAGAAAGATGGGCTCTTTTGTGAGCGAATTTTTGGGCCGGTTAAGGACTGGGAATGTCACTGTGGTAAATATAAACGCATCCGATACAAAGGTATTATTTGTGATCGATGCGGTGTTGAAGTTACACGCAAGAAAGTAAGACGCGAACGTATGGGTCATATTTCCCTTGCGGTTCCTGTTATTCATACGTGGTATTTGCGTAGTATTCCATCAACACTTGCTTATACCCTTGGTATTTCTGCAAAAAACCTTGAACGCATCATATATTATGAAGCTTATGTTGTTATTTCTGAAGGTAAAGCCGACGTAACGGTTGGTGATATTCTTGATGAAGAAGAGTTCATGGAATGGGATGCACTCTATGGTCCCGATGCTGTAGGTGCTGAAGAAGAATCTGTGTTTGTTGGTAAAACAGGTAGTGAAGCTATATTAAAAATGCTTCAAGATCTAGACATCAAAAAAACAATGCTTTTTCTGAAAGACATTATCGCAACGACACGTAGTCAACAGAAAAAAGTTGACGCGCTCAAGCGATTAAGAGTCATAAAAGCGTTTGATTTACCGGCTTCAGCTGTGCCTAACAGACCTGAGTGGATGGTGTTGACAATTCTTCCAGTTATTCCACCCGAACTGCGACCTCTTGTACCACTTGATGGGGGTCGATTTGCCGCATCTGATTTAAATGACCTCTACCGTCGTGTTATCATTCGTAACAATCGTTTGCGTCAACTTATCGAGACAAAAGCTCCAGACGTCATTTTAAGAAATGAAAAAAGGATGCTTCAAGAATCCGTTGATGCCTTGTTTGATAACTCAAGAAAACAAAGCGCTATTCGCAGCGGAACGCGTCGTCCACTTAAATCTTTATCAGATTCTCTTAGTGGAAAACAAGGACGATTCCGTCAAAACTTGTTGGGTAAACGTGTTGATTATTCCGGACGTTCAGTTATCGTTGTTGGACCAAGTTTAAAATTACACGAATGTGGTATTCCAAAACAAATGGCGATTGAGCTATTTAAGCCACATATTGTGAATGAACTTTTGGTTCGCGGATATGCAAAAACGCCGAAACAAGCGAAGGTTCTCGTTGAAGAGCAAGTACCTGAGATTTACGATGTACTTGAATATGTGGTTAAAGGCCATCCAATTATGCTTAACCGTGCACCAACACTGCACAGATTAGGTATTCAGGCCTTCCAACCCATTTTAATCAACGGAAAAGCTATCCGTCTCCATCCTCTGGTTTGTTCTGCATTTAACGCCGACTTTGATGGTGACCAGATGGCGGTTCATTTACCGCTTTCACCCGAGGCTATTGCTGAGGCAAGAATGTTGATGCTTTCAAGCCACAATATTTTACACCCAGCCCATGGTAAACCAATTACGGTACCTTCTCAGGATATGGTTCTTGGTAGCTACTATCTAACGAAACTTCGCAAAAATGCAAAAGGCGAAGGTATGATATTTAGGGGTGCAACCGAGGCAATGCTTGCTTATGACAATAAAATTGTTGATTTGCATGCCATGGTAAAAGCTCGCATTAATGGTAAAATCATTGATACGACAGTCGGTCGATTAATTTTCAATGAACGCGTACCGTCAGAGATGCCATACGTAAATGAAATTATTACGAAAAAACGTTTGGAGAAATTGATTGGTGAAGTCTTGCACTCTGCTGGAAACTTCAGAACAGTAATATTTTTAGATGATATCAAGAAAATGGGATTTGAGTTCGCAACTATTTCCGGGACTTCAATTGCCATTTCTGACATTGTTATTCCGAGTCGTAAGCAAATGTTGCTTGATGAATCCGTTAAGGAAGTTACAAAAGTTCAAGACGCTCGAGCTGCTGGTTGGTTAACTGAAGGTGAGCGTTATAACAAAATATTAGATATTTGGACCCATACCACAAACCAAGTTGCTACGTGGACTTTGGATGGTCTTAAAAATGATAAAGAAGGTTTCAACTCTGTATATATGATGGCTGATTCGGGTGCTCGTGGTTCGAGTGACCAGATTAAACAGTTAGCGGGTATGCGGGGACTCATGGCGAAACCAAGAAAATCTTTAAAAGGTGGACAAGGCGAGATTATTGAAACGCCCATTGTTTCTAACTTTAAAGAGGGTCTTACAGTTTTAGAGTATTTTATCTCAACACACGGTGCACGTAAAGGACTTGCTGACACAGCCTTAAAAACTGCTGATGCTGGTTACCTAACAAGACGTTTAGTCGATGTGGCTCAAGATGTTGTTATTTATACGGTGGATTGTGGTACAATTAATGGTATTGATGTCGTTCCACTAAAACAAAATGATAAAGTCATCGAAACACTCAAAGATAGAATTGAAGGTCGCGTTTCAGCCGAAGATGTTTTTGATCCAATAACGGATGAACTCATTATTGAAGCGGGTATCATGATTTCGACCGATTTAGCGAATAAAGTGTCTCATTCAAATGTTGAAAGAGTGCGTATTCGTTCGGTATTGACGTGTGAAAGTGAATATGGTGTTTGTTCAAAATGTTATGGCCGAAATTTGGCCACAGGTAAACGAATTGGTCTTGGCGAAGCAGTAGGGATTGTGGCTGCTCAAGCAATTGGGGAGCCTGGTACTCAGCTAACATTGAGAACATTTCATATTGGTGGTACGGCGGCTCGTATTCTTGAAGAGAGTGAAGCACATGCAAAATTTGCAGGTCGTGTTAGATTTTCTCCAGGGATGAGGATTGCCCCAAATCCAGAAGGCGAGGGTTATATTGCCCTTGTACGGAATGGATACCTCGAAATCATGGATGACAACAATAGAGCCCTATATAATGCTCCAGTGCCTTATGCATCTGTTCTATTAATTGAAGATGACCAAGCAGTTGAAAAGGATCAAATTTTATATAAATGGGATCCTCGTACTGATTTTATTATTGCGCAAACTGATGGACATGCTCGATTTATAGATATTATTGAAGATATTACTTTCATCGAAGAAATTGGTGAGGGTGGCAAGCGTGAACGTACTATTATTGATGCACGTGACCGCAAACTAACGCCTCGCATTGAAATAGTTGATAATGATGGAAATCCATTATCCAAAGAAGTCGGAATCCCTGTTGATTCGGTTATTGTAGCGAAAGAAGGCATGATTAAAGCAGGATCAATTCTTGCGAAGCTCTCATCCTCTAAAGCTAGAACAGCCGATATTACTGGAGGTTTACCTCGCGTTGCTGAACTTTTTGAGGCTCGAAATCCTGCTGATCCATCTGTTGTTACGGAAGTGAATGGTATCATCAGTTATGGCGAACTCAAAAGAGGGGCAAGACTTCTTTATGTCGAAACGGCTGATGGAATTAAATATGAATATTCTATTCCATACGGACGTCATATTATCGTACTTGACGGTGATATGGTTCAAGCTGGTGATAGACTTTGTGAAGGACCTGTTTCACCGAAAGATATTCTTCGTATTAAAGGTGAACGTGAAGTACAGGAATACCTAGTAAATGAAATCCAAGAAGTGTATCGTTTACAAGGTGTTCGTATTAATGATAAACATATAGAAGTAATTGTTCGTCAAATGATGCAGAAAGTCATGATTGATAATCCTGGAGATACTGATTTCTTACCTCAGGATCGTGTTAACAAATTTCAATTCCGCAATGAAAATGAAGCGACATTGAAAAAAGTTGTTATCATAAAAGCCGGTGATTCTACTTTCATGGAAAATCAAATTGTATTGAGAGATGAATTTCAGGCAGTTGTTGAGGCAAATGTTGTGGAAGGTATTCAAGTACCAGAAGCAAGAGACGCCGAGGCAGCTACACACACTTCGCTTCTCCTTGGGATTACGCGTGCATCACTAAATACTGAAAGTGTATTTTCTGCTGCATCCTTCCAGGAAACGACAAGAGTTCTTACAGATGCTGCTATCAATTCAAAAGTTGATAATCTTAGAGGACTAAAAGAAAATATTATCGTTGGTCGATTAATCCCCGCGGGTACTGGATTACATATGTATCGTAGGCTTAAAGTTACTGGACCAAACGATGAAACTGCTGATAAAGTACGAGTAATTCGGAGGTCTAGAGAAGACCAAAAAACGACCTCGCGAGACGATGCCAAAGCAAAGGAAAACGATTAAAATGAACTTGACTGTGCTAGGGTTGAAAATTATACTTGGCGGCTTTTTTAAAGGGACAACAAATGCCAACAATTAATCAATTGGTGCGTAAGGGTCGAACGGCTCTTAGTAAAAAACAAAAGGCGCCAGCGCTTAAAGGAAATCCGCAACGACGCGGTGTATGTACACGAGTTTATACAACGACTCCCAAGAAGCCAAACTCGGCTTTGAGGAAAGTTGCACGTGTACGTTTAACAAATGGAATGGAAGTAACGGCTTATATTCCGGGTGAAGGTCACAATCTTCAAGAACACTCAATTGTGCTCATTGAAGGTGGTAAAGTAAAAGACTTACCTGGAGTTCGTTATCATATTATCCGTGGTACTTTAGATACATCCGGAGTAGAAAATAGACGTACAAGTCGTTCTCGCTACGGAGCTAAAAAACCCAAATCCTAATTAGGTAATAGAAAAATATGAGAAGACGTAGACCAGAAAAAAGAAAAATTATTGCAGATCCAGTTTATCATGATTTGATGGTTGCAAAATTCATCAACTATGTAATGAGAGAAGGGAAAAAAGGCACTGCTGAACGTATTGTCTATACTGCATTTGATACAATTAAACAAAGAACGAAAACAAATCCTCTTGAACTATTTAAAAAAGGGGTCGAAAATGTTGCCCCCGTATTAGAAGTCAAGTCCAAAAGGGTTGGTGGTGCTACCTATCAAGTGCCCATTGAAGTCCGTTCAGACAGACGTATGGCCCTTGCTTATCGATGGATTATTCAATATGCACAGTCTCGTTCGGGAAAAACAATGGCCGGTAAGTTAGCCGCTGAATTGATTTCAGCTGCCAATAACGAAGGTGGTTCAATTAAAAAGCGTGAAGACACGCACCGGATGGCTGAAGCCAACAAAGCTTTCGCTCATTTTAGATAATGGCAACCGTTTCTAAAAAAACCGATTTAAACAAGGTTCGTAATATTGGTATTATGGCTCATATTGACGCCGGTAAAACCACGACAACTGAAAGAATTTTGTATTATACAGGTAGAACACATCGAATTGGTGAAGTGCACGATGGTGCCGCTACAATGGATTGGATGGATCAAGAGCGGGAAAGAGGTATTACAATTACTTCTGCTGCAACAACATGTATGTGGGATAATCATCGTATTAACATCATTGATACACCAGGACATGTTGATTTTACCGTTGAAGTTGAGCGTTCTCTCCGGGTTTTAGATGGCTCGGTAGCGCTATTTTGTGCTGTCGGAGGCGTCGAACCACAGAGTGAAACAGTTTGGAGACAAGCCGATAAATACGGCGTCCCTCGCATTGCATTTGTCAATAAAATGGATCGTGTCGGAGCTGATTTCTATAACGTTTTAGAAATGATTAAAAAACGCTTAGGCGCTAATCCCGTTCCCGTTGTATTGCCTATCGGAGCGGGTGAACTCTTTACAGGACTCGTTGACTTACTTTCCATGAAAACGATTCTCTATAATGAAACGAGTATGGGTGCCCACTATGATTTGGGCGAAATACCAAAAGACATGGAAGAAATCGTTAAAGAATATAGACATAAGCTTATCGAAGAAGTTGCTTCTTATGATGATGTCTTATTAGAAAAATATCTCGAAGGTGAAGAATTAGATATCGCAGAAATCAAAGTAGCTATTCGTAAAGCAACACTTGATGGTGCAATGATTCCAACTTTAGCCGGTTCAGCCTTTAAAAATAAAGGTGTTCAAAGATTACTTGATGCAGTCGTAGATTATTTACCATCACCTATGGATTTACCAGATGTTGAAGGTCATGATGTTTATGACAGCGAAAAAGTTATTACACGTCCACCTGATGTGAATGCGCCTTTTTCGGCTCTCGCATTTAAAATTATGACAGATCCCTATGTTGGGAAATTAACATTTTTTAGAGTGTATTCAGGCACTGTCCATGCTGGAGATGCCGTTTACAATCCTGTTAGAGGGAAAAAAGAGCGTATCGGTCGATTGATGGTGATGCATTCTATAAAACGCGAAGAGCGTGAATTTATCGAGACAGGAGAGATTGCAGCAGCTATCGGATTGAAAACTACACGGACCGGTGATACAATTTGTGATATTAAGAATCCAATTATTCTTGAATCAATGGTGTTCCCTGAGCCTGTTATTTCTGTAGCAATCGAACCTGAATCAAAGGCTGATAATGATGCATTATCAAATGCACTTATTAAACTAGCCGAAGAAGATCCAACTTTCATTGTGAATATGGATCATGATACTGGGCAAACGATTATTCGTGGTATGGGCGAGCTCCACCTTGATATTATTGTGGATCGCATTATGCGCGAATTTAAAGTAAATGCACGCGTTGGGACACCACAAGTCGCATTTGTAGAAGCCATTACTAAGAACGTTAAACAAGAAACTAAATTTGCGAAACAATCAGGTGGTAAAGGCCAATTTGCACATGTGTATATTAATGTAGGGCCGAACGAACCTGGCAAAGGTTATCATTTTGAAAGCAAGATTGTTGGGGGATCGATTCCAAAAGAATATATCCCAGCAGTTGAAAAAGGAATCGGTGAAGCATTGAAAAACGGTGTTTTAGCGGGCTTCCCAATTCCAGATGTTCGCGTTGAACTTTATGATGGATCATTCCATCAAGTCGATTCATCAGAAATGGCTTTTAAAATCGCTGGTTCCATGGCTATTCAGGCTGCATGTAAAAAAGCGTCTCCTGTACTTATGGAGCCGATAATGGATGTTGAAGTTATTGTCCCTGATGAATATTTAGGTGATGTGATGGGTGATATAACGTCCAGACGTGGACATATTCAAGGAATGACACCTCGTAAAGATGCGCAAGTAATTAAAGCTTTTGTTCCTTTATCCAACATGTTTGGATACGCAACCGACCTTCGTTCTATAACGCAAGGACGGGCAGTATTTACAATGCAATTTGATCATTTTGATAAAGTACCCGCCAGTGTTTCGAAAGAAATAATGGAAAAGATACAAGGTAAATAATAGTTAGAGGATTATAGATATGGCTAAGAAAAAGTATGAGCGCACGAAGCCTCACGTTAATGTAGGAACAATAGGTCATGTTGACCATGGGAAGACGACATTAACGGCAGCAATCACGGTAGTATTATCGAATGACGGATTGAGTGAAGTCCGTTCATTTGACAGTATTGATAATGCACCAGAAGAGCGTGAACGAGGAATCACAATTGCGACAGCCCACGTAGAGTATGAGACGGAAAATCGTCATTATGCCCACGTTGACTGTCCAGGACACGCGGACTATATCAAAAATATGATAACAGGAGCCGCCCAAATGGACGGCGCGATCCTGGTTGTAAGTGCCGCAGACGGCGCGATGCCTCAGACCCGTGAGCACGTATTACTTGCCAAGCAGGTAAACGTCCCCTCAATCGTAATATTCATGAATAAAGTAGACCAAGTAGATGATGATGAGTTATTGGACTTGGTAGAGATGGAATTACGTGAATTATTAGATGAATATGATTTTCCAGGTGATGATACACCTGTCATACGAGGAAGTGCATTACGAGCTTTAGGCAATCCTACAGATCCTGAAGCAACAGCGTGTATCCATGAGTTGATGGCAGCGGTAGATTCATTTATCCCCGAACCCGAACGAGATGTAGACAAGCCCTTTTTAATGCCTGTAGAAGATGTATTTAGTATCACAGGTCGTGGTACGGTAGGAACGGGGAGAATTGAACGAGGGATCGTAAAAGTAGGCGAAGAAGTTGAAATCATAGGTATGGTTGAAGAGTCGAAGAAAACGACAGTAACGGGAGTAGAGATGTTCCGTAAGTTGTTAGACTCAGGCCAAGCAGGTGATAATGTAGGTTTATTATTACGAGGAATCGATAAAGAGTGGCTCCAGCGTGGAATGGTCATCGCCAAACCTGGTAGTGTAAAACCACACAAGAAATTTAAGGCAGAAGTCTATGTGTTGAAGAAAGAAGAAGGGGGTCGTCATACACCATTTTTTAATGGATATCGTCCCCAGTTTTATTTTCGCACGACGGATGTAACAGGTATCGTAGATTTACCTGAAGGAACAGAAATGGTAATGCCAGGTGACAATGTGACTGTAACAATCTCATTGATAGCGCCCATCGCAATGGATCCAGAATTGCGTTTTGCTATCCGTGAAGGTGGTCATACTGTTGGCGCTGGTGTCGTAACTGAGATAATCGAATAAAACGTAAAGGATAGCAAACTAATGCCATCACAAATCATTCGAATTAGTCTCCAAGCATACGATCATAACTTGCTAGACAAGAGTACGGCAAGAATCGTCCAAACAGCCAAATCAACTGGTGCTGTGATTAGCGGTCCGATTCCACTGCCCACGAAACGTTCAATAGTTACGGTGTTAAGATCACCGCACGTGAACAAAAAATCCCGTGAGCAGTTTCAGACCAAAATTCACAAACGAATCGTAGATATTCATCAAGCTTCAAGTAAAACAGTTGATGCTTTGATGAAACTCGATTTACCCGCTGGTGTAGATATCGAAATAAAGGTATAGGCAGGTTTACGTATGAAGGGATTAATAGGTCAAAAAATGGGCATGACACAAGTATGGGACAACGCAGGAAAAATTTATCCTGTTACTGTTTTAGAAGTAGGCCCATGTGTCATTACTCAAATCAAAACACTCGAAACTGACGGGTATAATTCAGTTCAATTAAGTTTTAAAGATAAGAAACCTAGCCGTGTTAATAAACCAGCTATGGGTCATTTTAACAAAGCTGGAGCACCTGCAAAATACATCACAAAAGAATTCAGAGAGATGAGTCCTTTAGATAAAAAGATGGGTGAAAACTTTGATGCTAGTTTATTCAAGCCTGGTGAGATGGTTAATGTCACAGGTACATCAAAAGGTAAAGGAAATGCCGGTGTTATGAAAGCTCATAACTTTAAGGGAGGTTCTTCTTCACACGGTAAATCTGATCAGCTGAGAAAAGGTGGTTCTATTGGAGCGAGTTCGGATCCAAGTAGAGTATTTCCTGGTACTAAGATGGCAAAACGTCTTGGTGGCACGAAAAGCACTGTCCGAAATCTAACAATTGTTTCAGTAGATGCTGAAAAAAATATAATCATGGTAAAAGGCGCTGTTGCAGGCCCTCGCAATGGTTTTATCTACGTAACTAAGAGTTGACTATGAAATTAGATATATTAAAAACAAACGGAAAAAAAGCGGGTACAAAGATTGAAGCACAAGATTCAGTTTTTGCGGTAACCCCTAATGAACATGTTGTATATCTTTCTGTCAAAGCTGAATTAGCAGCCTTAAGAGCAGGAACGCATAAAACCAAAACGCGTGCCGAGGTTTCGGGTGGTGGTAAAAAACCATATAAACAAAAAGGTCGCGGTGGTGCTCGTGCTGGTTCTACTCGCTCACCCATTTGGGTTGGTGGTGGACATGCTTTTGCTTTAGAACCAAGAGATTATTCTATAAAACTACCACGGAAAGTTCGTCAACTTGCTCGTAGATCGGTATTGTCTGACAAAATCAATCAAAATGCAATTATTGTTTTGGATGAATTAAAAGTGGGTGCTCCAAAAACTAAAGAATTTTTAAGTTTATTGGGAAATCTAGGTTTGACAGGAAAAAAACTATTAATATTAACAAGTTATTTTAATGAAGATTTATATTTAGCAGGTCGCAATATTAAAAATATTGCCATTATTGAGGCATCCTCAGCATCAGCTTATGATCTTATCGATAATGAAGTCATTCTTACGGATGTCGCTTCAATCGAAATTTTAAATAACATGCTTAGCAATTGAATCGGAGTATTGAATGGAACAGAATAAAATTATACAACCGATTCTTTCTGAAAAAATGGCTAATCTTCAGGAAACTGAAAGAAAATACGCCTTTCGGGTTGCAAAGGATCTAAATAAAATTGGCATTAAAAAAGCTATTGAAACGAGATTTAATGTTCAAGTTCACAAAGTTGCAGTCATGAATGTGAACGGTAAAATTAAAAATCAAACTATGCGTAGTGGTGGCCGTGTTATTCGCACAAAAGGAGCTAAAGCTTCATGGAAAAAAGCCATTGTAACATTGCGTGACGGAGAAAAGATTGATTTTTTCCGTGATGAACAGGCATAGGGTATAATAATATGGCAGTAAAAACATATAAACCTATTACACCAGGGCAGAGATTTAAAACGACGTCGTCTTTTGAAGAAATTACACGAAATGATCCGGAAAAATCTCTTTTAACAGCAATCAAAAAAACTGGTGGTAGAAATAATTTAGGTCGTATAACATCTAGAAGACGCGGTGGAGGTCACAAACGTTTCTATAGAATCATTGATTTTAAAAGAAATAAATTTGGAATCCCTGCTCACGTTGATTCTATTGAATATGATCCAAACAGATCGGCAAATATTGCGTTGTTAATATATGCAGATGGTGAAAAAAGATATATCCTTTCTCCAAACGGACTTTCTGTAAACGATAGTTTAATTTCAGATGAGAGCACCGCTATTAAAGTTGGAAACTCAGCTTCATTGAACAGTATTCCAAACGGTACCATTGTTCATAATATCGAAATGAAAGTTAGCAAGGGGGGTCAAATTTGTAGAGCTGCGGGAGCAGGAGCTCAGATTATGGCTAAAGAGGGAAATTACGTAACATTAAAATTACCTTCCGGTGAAATGCGCATGATACACAAAAATTGTCATGCAACCATTGGTGAAGTAGGTAATAAAGAGCATGAAAATATTTCGATTGGTAAGGCGGGTCGTTCTAGATGGATGGGTCGTAGACCAAAAGTACGTGGTGTTGTCATGAACCCAGTTGATCACCCAATGGGTGGTGGTGAGGGGAAAAGTTCCGGTGGTGGACATCCTCGCACACCTTGGGGTAAACCAACTAAAGGCTACAAAACGCGTAAGAAGACTAAAGCTTCGAACAAGTATATTGTTTCGCGCAGGAAGAAATAGGGATTTGATATGCCAAGATCGATAAAAAAGGGTCCCGTTGTTGAAGAAAAATTGTTAAAAAAAGCTACTGCGGCCAAAGAGGGCAAAAAACGTGTTGTCATTAAGACTTGGTCTCGTAGAAGTGTAATCATTCCTGACTTTGTCGGGTTAACATTTGCGGTTCATAACGGAAAGAAATTCATCCCTGTATTTATAACAGAAAACATGGTCGGACATAAACTAGGAGAGTTTTCACCGACTAGGACTTTTCGTGGTCATCCCGATAAGTCCAAATCGAGGTAATGATGGAAGCAATTGCAAAGGCTAAATATATAAGGCAATCCGCAAGAAAAGTACGACATGTACTTGATCTTGTACGGGAGTTGCATGTTGAGAAAGCCCTCAATATTTTACATTTCTCAACAAAAAAGGCATCAGTTGTTATTGAAAAGACGATTCGTTCAGCTGTTGCTAATGCAGTAAATGCTCCAAATTCTGAAATTAATGCAGACAATTTATACATTACAACTGCATTTTGTGATGAAGGTCCAACAATGAAACGATTTCGTCCTAGAGCAATGGGAAGAGCGACCGTTATACGTCGCCGAAGTAGTCATCTAACCATCGTCGTAGCAGAAAAGAAATAGGAGCAGAATTTGGGACAAAAAACACATCCTATCGGTTTTAGATTAGGTTTCAATAAAAACTGGTTGTCAAATTGGTTTGATGAAAAGAATTTTGCCGAGAAGTTAAACGAAGATTTATTAGTACGTAAATATCTCTTTAAAAGACTAGAGCATGCTGCTGTAGCAAGTATTGAGATTTTACGGACATCGAAAAGGATAACGATAGCAATACATACTGCTCGACCTGGTGTTGTGATAGGCCCAAAAGGGGCTGAAGTTGATCAACTTAAAGAAGAAATTCGTTCATTAACGCATAATGATGTTGTTATTAAAGTTAATGAAATAAAAAGACCAGAACTGAGTGCTCGATTAGTAGGGCAAAATATTGCTAGCCAACTCGTTAAGAAAATATCTTTTAGAAGAGCTATAAAAAAGGCTATTCAATCCACGATGCGAATGAGTGCAGAAGGCATCAAAGTTTCTGTCTCGGGTCGTCTTGGTGGTGCTGAAATGTCTAGAAAAGAAACTTTTCACGAAGGCCGGGTTCCATTACATACATTACGTTCAGATATTGATTATGCTTTAGTTGAAGCACATACAACTTATGGTATTATTGGTGTGAAGGTATGGATTTGTAACGGTGAAGCTGTCGGCGTAGTTGGTTAAGGAGCTTTAATATGTTAATGCCAAAAAAAGTAAAGTTTCGCAAACTGCAAAAAGGTAGGAATAGAGGAAAAGCATCTCGTGGTATCGAAGTTTCTTATGGTACGTATGGGATGAAAGCTCTCGAACCGGGTTGGATAACCAGTCGTCAGATTGAAGCCGCTCGTGTTGCCATTGTCAGACGCGTTAGAAAACATGGAAAAATGTGGATTCGCCTTTTCCCTCATAAACCAATTACTCAAAAACCTGCAGAAACTCGAATGGGTAAAGGAAAAGGTAGCCCAGAGTATTGGGTGGCAGTGGTAAGACCTGGACATATTATGTTTGAAGTTGACGGCGTAGATGTCGAAATAGCAGCTGAAGCATTTCGTATTGCAGGACACAAACTACCAATTAAAACAAAAATGGTCGCTCGTCGTGATATACAGGAAGTAACATAATGAAAACTACACAGCTAGCAGAATTAACCGTTGAACAATTGCATAATAAACTTGCTGACAATCATACAGAATTAGCAAATTTACGTTTTCAAAAAGCTTTACAGCAATTGGAAGCGCCAGCAAGAATACCTGCCATTAAAACCGAAATTGCTCAGATTAAAACAAGGTTAAGAGAATACGAATTAGAAATTCGTTCCTCTGAAGGGAAATAATGATGGGTGAGACAAGCAAGAAAAGAATATTATCAGGCGTTGTAACAAGTGACAAAATGGATAAAACCATTGTTGTTAATGTTGCGCGAAATATAAAACATCCTATGTATGGCAAAGTAATTCAAAAATCAAAAAAAGTAAAAGCGCATGACGAGAATAATGCATGTGGTATAGGAGACGAAGTGCGTATTATCGAAGCTCGTCCTCTTAGCCGAGACAAACGCTGGTTACTTCTTGAAGTTACTAAGACATACCAAGGTTAAGTACTAAACAGGTAGGAATAAAGTATGATTCAACAAGAAACACGACTTAAAGTTGCGGATAACACAGGAGCTAAAGAAGTCCTCTGTTTCAAAGTCCTGGGAGGAACACGGAGACGATATGCCACTATCGGTGATATTATTGTCGTAACTGTAAAACAGGCAACTCCAAATAGCAGCGTTAAAAAGGGTGATGTATCCCGCGCCGTTGTTGTGCGCGTTAAAAAAGAAATTCGTAGAAAAGATGGTAGTTATATTCGATTTGATGAAAATGCTGCCGTGCTAATCAATGAAAAATTAGAACCCAAAGGCACACGTATTTTTGGACCCGTAGCGCGTGAGTTACGTGAAAAACAATTTATGCGTATCGTCTCAATGGCTCCCGAAGTACTGTAAAGCGAGGTCATAATGAAAATAAAGAAAAATGATATGATCGAAGTTATCGCAGGTGCAGATAAAGGGAAAAAGGGAAAAGTTTTACAAGTTTTTCCAAAGAAAGAACGCCTGTTAGTTGAAGGTGTAAATTTTATAACAAAACATCAACGTCAAACTTCAGCAAATTCACCATCTGGTAGGATTGAAAAAGAGGCACCTATTCATATTTCCAATGTAGCTTTACTTAGAAATGATAAAAAAGTCAAAGTGGGCTTCAAACATTTGGAAGATGGAAAAAAAGTGCGGATTTCTAAAGCTGATGGCGAAGTACTTGATCGTTAGAGGAAGAGAAGACTGATGAGTGACTACGTGGCAAGATTAAGAGAAAAATATACGAAAGAAGTTGTCCCAGTTCTTTCAGAAAAATTTGGTTATGCGAATGTAATGCAAGTACCAAAACTGGAAAAAATTTCTATTAATATTGGACTAGGAAATGCTAGAGAGGACGAAAGAGCATTAGAAAATGCTGTAGCTGAATTAACGGCTATTACTGGACAAAAACCGGTGATTACCAAAGCAAAGAAAGCTATTTCTAATTTCAAAATTAGAGCGGGAGATGCCGTTGGCACAAAAGTTACCTTACGAGGAAATCGTATGTGGGAATTTTTGGATCGATTTATCTCTACCGCTTTACCTCGTGTTCGAGATTTCAATGGTGTCCCTAATAGATCATTCGACGGAAAAGGTAATTATGCTATTGGTATAAAAGAGCAAATTATTTTTCCTGAAATTGATTATGATAAAATTGACAAGGTTCGTGGTATGGATATTAATATTACCACGACTGCAAAAACAGATGAAGAAGCCTATGAATTGTTAAAAGTTCTTGGGATTCCATTCCGTAAAAAAACAACGAATTAAGGTGTCCTAATATGGCAAAAAAATCTTTAATTGCTAAAGCAAAACGACCACAGAAATTTGCAGTGCGTGAATATAGTCGATGTAAAGTTTGTGGTCGACCCAAAGGATATATCCGCAAATTTGGACTCTGTAGACTTTGTTTCCGTGAATTAGCCCTTAGTGGTGAAATTCCTGGTATAACGAAAGCCAGTTGGTAAAGGAGAGTATTTGATATGTCTATGAATGATCCCGTAGCCGATTTTTTAACTCGGATTCGCAACGCTCAACAAGCAAGACATCGTTGGGCTGATATTCCATCATCAAACTTAAAAACAAGAATGGCTCTTTTGCTAAAACTTGAAGGTTTTATCAAAGACTTTGTTTTAATTGAGGATGGTCATTTTTTAACAATACGCGTATATCTTAAATACTCGCCATCGGGTGAAGGTGTTATTAAAGGTATCGACCGTATAAGCAAACCTGGATTGAGAAAGTATGTCGGTGCCGATAAACTTCCTCGCGTCCTTAATGGTATGGGAATCGCTATTCTAACGACATCAAAAGGTGTTATTACGAATAAGCAAGCACGTAAAGAACGTGTGGGTGGCGAAATCCTATGTCAAGTTTGGTAAGATTGGGAGAGAGGTAGTTTATGTCACTAATAGGTAAGATGCCAATCAATATCCCCAATGGTGTTGAAATTAAAATTGATAGAAAAACTGTATTAGTTTCAGGGCCAAAAGGCAATCTAGAAGTTGATATTAACGATGGAATAAATGTTCTTGTTGAGAATCAAAACATTATTGTGACGCGTGATAATGATGCAAAAGAAACACGTTCATTGCATGGACTTATTAGATCGCTTATTAATAATGCTGTTATTGGCGTATCTCAAGGGTTTAAAAAAGAATTAGAAATTATTGGTACGGGTTATAACGTAAATTTGAACGGTTCTTCACTCCTCATAAATGTTGGTTTTTCACATCCTGTTTTTGTAGGAGAAATTGAAGGCATTCAATACGAAACTCAAGGACTTAATGCATTTTCGGTTTCAGGAATTGATAAATATCTTGTTGGCGAAATTGCAGCAAAAATACGATCGGTAAGACCTCCTGAACCTTATAAAGGCAAAGGGATTCGATACAAAGATGAGCATGTCCGTCGCAAAGCTGGTAAAACAGTAGGTAAATAAAGGAAGTTATTGTGAGTGATTCAAATAAAAAGCGACTCGTAAAACGTCGCAAAAAAAGACTTGCCTTTAAGCATAAAATTGAAGGCGATTTACGACCAAGACTTCTTGTGTTTAGGAGTAATCGACACATTTATGCCCAAGTAATTGATAATAAGGGAAATGTTTTGGCAAGTAGTGGTGACAACAGCAAATCGATTGTTTCAGAGTTGAAAGACGCTAAAACTAAAACGGATATTAGCAAAGTTATTGGGAAACTAGTCGCTGAAAAGGCTGTTGAAGCAGGCATAAAAGCCGTCATATTTGATAGAAATGGTTTTGGATATCACGGTAGAATTAAAGCTTTAGCTGACTCTGCCAGAGAAGCTGGATTGGAGTTTTAATGAGACGCGCAATTAACCCTGGTGAAATTGATTTTAAGGAAGAAAAAGTCGTTAAAATTAATCGCGTAGCCAAAGTTGTCAAAGGTGGTAGAAGATTTCGTTTTAACGCGGTTGTTGTTGTTGGTGATGGCGAAGGACATATTGGCTTAGGTTTAGGAAAAGCTAATGAAGTCATGTCTGCAATCAACAAAGGCAAAGAAAACGCTAAGAAAAACGTCATTAAAGTTCCGATTATTAATGGAACACTTCCACATGAAGTTATTGGGCATTATGGTGCTGGTAGAGTACTTTTAAAACCAGCAGCTGCTGGTACTGGTATTATTGCTGGTGGTGCAGTTCGCGCGATGATGGAGCAAGTAGGAATTACGGATGTTTTAGCTAAAATATTAGGCACTCGTAATGTTCATAATGTTGTAAAAGCAACACTTCAAGGTTTAGAATCACTTGAAGATGCAAATTCAATGTCTAGTAGAAGAGGAATAACTGTTCAAGAGTTATTTAATTGATATGACTGCAAAAAAAGTAAAACAAATTAAAATTACATTAGACAAGAGTGTCAGTCGTCAAAAACAACCAATTGTTAGGACGGTAGAAGCTCTAGGACTTAAAAGAATTCGTCATTTTGTTATTCAAGATGATAATGATGTAATCCGTGGTATGGTGTTTAAAGTTAAACATCTCGTCACAGTGGAGAATGTATAATGAAGTTAGGGAATCTTAGGCCGGCTGAAGGATCCGTGAAAAAACGGAAAAGAATTGGCCGTGGTAATGCATCGGGCTGGGGTAGAAATGCGGGTCGAGGCGAAAAAGGTTATGGATCTCGTACAGGTTCAACGACTGCTGGCTTATTTGAAGGCGGTCAAATGCCTTTACACAGAAGACTTCCTAAAAGAGGTTTTCATAACAATTTTAAAAAAGTTTATGAAATAGTTAATATACGAGATTTAGATCGCGTTACTGAAGAAATAATTAATAATGAAAGTTTAGTAAAAGCTGGACTCATTAAAAAACTCGATAGTAATGTGAAAATATTAGGTGATGGCGACTTGACTAAAGCCTTTGTTGTGGCCGTTAAAGCAATAAGTGCTTCTGCAAAAGAAAAGATTATCGCAGCAGGTGGGAAGGTTTCTGAATAATGTTTGAAAAAATCGTAAATATTTTTAAAATTCCAGAATTAAAAAGAAGAATTCTTTTTACGCTCGGACTTATTGCTGTTTTTAGACTAGGTGGTCACGTGCCTTTACCTGGTGTTGATGTTGATGTTCTTGGCGCTGCCATTGAAAATTTGCAAAGTGGCTTTCAAGGATTTTTAGGATTATACGATCTCTTTGCAGGTGGCAATTTTAAAAAAGCGACTGTTTTTGCCCTTGGTATTATGCCATATATATCTGCTTCTATCATTATACAGCTTCTTGGCTCAGTGATTCCTTATTTCCAAAAGCTTCAAAAAGAAGGTGAAGAAGGTCGGAAAAAGATTACACAAATTACGCGTTATGGAACGGTTGCAATCTCAGCTGCTCAAGCATTTGGTGTTGCCATATTCTTAACGCAAATGGAAGCCTCAATTGGTGGTGCATCAGCTAAAGTGGTACCCGATGGAGGAGCAGGTTTCTTTATTCTTACAATGCTTACATTGATTACGGGAACCGTATTTTTAATGTGGCTAGGTGAGCAAATTACAGAAAGAGGAATTGGTAACGGAATTTCATTGATTATTATGATTGGAATTATTGTTCGTTTACCTCAAGTAATTCTAAAAGAAGTACATTACGTTCAAAATGATGTTCATACTATTTTTACAGAAATATTGCTTATTATGATATTAATTGCTGTTATAGCGGGCGTCATTATGTTAACACAGGGCACTCGTAAAATTCCTGTACAATATGCTAAAAGAGTCGTTGGCCGTAAGGTTTATGGAGGACAGTCAACACATATCCCTCTAAAGGTAAATAGTGCTGGAGTGATGCCAATTATCTTTGCTCAAGCAATATTAATGTTACCTGGTATGGTTGGTACAATGTTCCCCGATAGTGTTTTTATGAATGGAATATTAAGATGGTTCTCTTTTGGTCACCCATTTTATTTAATCACGTTTGGACTCTTTATTGTGTTTTTTACATATTTCTATACTGCAATTGCATTTAACCCTGCAGATGTAGCGGATAATATGAAAAAACAAGGTGGCTTCATTCCTGGTATTAGACCCGGAAAAAAAACGGCTGAATATATTGATAATATCTTAACCCGCGTTACACTACCAGGCGCTATTGCCCTTGCAATTATCGCGGTAATGCCATCAATTATCACATCGTTTATGGATATTGATATGGACGTTGCTTCCTTTTTTGGGGGAACAAGTCTGCTGATTATGGTTGGTGTTGCTTTAGACACATTACAACAAATTGAATCTCATTTGTTGATGCGTCATTATGATGGATTTATGAAGTCGGGTAAAATTAAAGGCCGTAGAAGAGCCTAATTTTATCGAGTATAATTAGTTTTTTGAAATGATAAGACTTAAAAGCAATGCTGAAGTTAAAAAACTTCGTAAAGCGGCTATAATTGTATTTGAAACCCTCGAAATGCTGAGTCACGAAATTAGACCAGGCGTTACGCTTAAAAGGCTAGATACCTTAGCTGAGGATTTCATTCGTTCGAAAAATGCAATTCCAGGCTTTAAGGGCATGTATGGTTTCCCAGCGACTCTGTGCTTATCTCCCAATAACATGGTTGTGCATGGTGTACCGAATAATATTGAACTTGTTGAAAGTGATATTCTCGGAGTTGATTGTGGAACACTTCTTGATGGTTTTTATGGAGACTCGGCGCGTACGTATGCCGTAGGTGAGATATCTGATAATCGAAAGAAATTATTGCATGTGACGCAAGAAGCATTGTATAAAGGAATTGAACAGGCCAAACCAGGTAATCGTTTACGAGATATTGGGCATGCAATTCAATCCTATGTAGAATCCTTTGGATATTCTGTAGTGCGTGAGATGGTTGGGCATGGTATTGGTCGAGACCTACATGAGGAGCCACAAGTACCTAATTATGGAAAAGCAGGTACAGGGATTCTTCTAAAAGCAGGAATGACGTTGGCAATTGAACCAATGGTTAATATGGGAACAAAAGATATATATACTCATAAAGACGGTTGGGCTGTTTTAACAAAAGATGGTCAAGATTCGGCGCATTTCGAACATACAATTGCAATTACTGAAGACGGTCCTGTGATATTAAGTCACTCGGACACAACCATATTTGATTAGGAGAATATGGCTAAAATTAAAATGATAAAGGCTGATGGAGTCATTGAGGAAAATTTACCCAATGCTTCCTTCATCGTAAAGTTGGATAATGGGCACGTAATGACGGCTCATATATCAGGAAAAATGAGAATGCACTATATAAAGATTCTACCAGGGGATAAGGTTACAGTTGAACTATCTCCGTACGATTTAAATCGTGGTAGAATAACATATAGATATAAATAGAAGAGGTTTATAGGTGAAAGTTAGAGCATCAGTAAAACCAATTTGTGACAAGTGCAAAGTGATCAAGCGCCATGGTAAGGTGCTTGTAATTTGCGAAAATCCAAAACACAAACAGAGACAAGGTTAGGGAGGCTTAATTTGGCGCGTATTTCAGGTGTCGATTTGCCAAGAAACAAAAAGGTGCAATATGGATTATGCTATATCTATGGTATAGGATTACATTTTGCAGGTGAAATTTGTAAAAAAGCGAGTGTAGATTCAAGCATTAAGATTCAGGATTTAACTGAAGAGCAGGTCCGTGATATTCGCGACGTAATTACAAAAGAGTACACTGTTGAAGGTACTTTACGTAATGAAGTAAATCTCAATATCAAGCGTTTAATGGATATTGGGTGTTATAGAGGACTTCGTCATCGTCGTGGACTTCCTGTTAGAGGTCAAAATACGAAAAATAATGCTCGCACACGCAAAGGTCGCAAACGCGGCGTTGGCAAAAAATAAGAGTATTAAGGAGAACATTCAGTGGCGAAGTCACAATCTCAAAAAAGAAAAAAGAAACTTAAAGTTGACCCTGAGGGGATCGCTCATATCAAAGCGAGTTTCAACAATACTATCGTATCTATGACAGATAAGAATGGTAATGTGGTGACTTGGTGTTCATCTGGTATGGTCGGCTTCAAAGGATCAAGAAAAAACACTCCATATGCTGCATCATTAGCTGCTGAAAAAGCAACGAAAGAAGCACTTGATATGGGGATGATAAGAGTTGAAGTAAGAGTAAAAGGCCCAGGCGGTGGTCGCGAGTCAGCGATTCGCTCAATTGCTGCTGCAGGCATTGAAATTACGGCAATTAAAGATGTAACACCGTTACCTCATAACGGATGTCGTCCATCAAAGAAACGTCGAGTATAAGGAGTTATTGAACTATGGCTAGATTTCATGGTCCAAGAGGAAAAGTAGTACGACGTTTAGGTGGTTTCCAGGCGTTTGAATCTCCTAAATTTGGGAGTATGAAAAACACCTATCCACCAGGACAACATGGTCCAACGATGAGAAAACGTACTTCAGAATATGGTCTACAACTTCGTGAAAAACAAAAGATTAAGTATCTTTACGAAGTTATGGAAAAACAATTCGTGAACTATTTTAAAAAAGCAAGTAAAGAAAAAGGTATTACCGGACATAATCTTGTGCGCTCTCTTGAAGCACGTCTTGATAATGCGGTTTATCGCCTAGGTTTAGCAAGTACAAGACGTCAAGCACGTCAACTTGTTTCCCACGCTCATGTACTTGTAAACGGTAAAAAAGTTAATATCCCAAGCTATAGGTTAAGCCCTGGTGATATTGTTAAAATACGCGAAAAAAGTAAGAAAATGGAAATAATTCATGAATCAATGAAACGCGTTCAGGGCGAAGGTAGTTATCCTTGGCTTTCTTTGGACAAAGCAAATATGGAAGGAATATTTATTGACTTTCCTACCAGAGATCAAATTCATGATGAATATAACGAACAATTAGTAGTTGAGTTATACTCTAAATAGTAAGGGGTTATATGCCAAACTTTAATATACCCGAATCCTATTCCATCAATGAGGAAAACAGTACTGAATTCTCAAAAGAATTCGTTATTTCTCCTCTTGAAAGAGGATATGGAATTACAATGGGCAATGCTTTACGCCGAGTACTTTTATCGTCTGTGCCGGGTGCAGCTATCGTTAGTATTCGTGTTGAAAACGCATTACATGAATTTCAAGCCTTAGAAGGTGTTGTAGAAGATCTAACAGATGTTGTTCTTAATTTTAAGGGCGTTAGCTTCAAATTACTCGAATCAAAACCAGAAAAAGTAAATGTGTCCATTAAAGGTCCACATGTATTTACGGCTGGTGATATTGGTGACGGAAATACTCAGTTTGAAGTTTTAAATCCTGATTTGCACATCGCTACTGTAAATGAAGGTGCAGAATTAAATATAGAAATTCGTATCAGTCGTGGACGCGGTTATGTCCCTGCTGAGGGAAACCAACTTCCCGATTTTCCAATCGGTACTATCTTTATCGATAGTATATTCTCACCTATTCTAAACGTTTCTTTTGATGTAAAAACAATTCAAGGTGCCGAAGGTGAATATCAAGAATCTTTGAATATGACTGTTACAACCGACGGTAGTTTAACACCAGAAGAAGCAATGGCTTACGCTTCCAAAATGATTGTAGGTCACGTAAAAATGTTTATCAAAGAAGATACATCACTTATTAGTGAACCCGTATCTGAAGTTGATGAAGAAATGTTACGTGTACGCAATGAACTTAAACGTTCTATTGATGAACTCGAATTATCTGTTCGATCCTATAATTGTTTACAAGCGGCTGAAATTAAATACATCCATGACTTAGTTGACAAAGAAGAATCTGAAATGTTACGCTTTAAAAACTTTGGACGCAAATCGCTGACGGAGCTCAATGAAAAGCTTTCAGAACTCGGATTGCATTTTGGAATGGATGTAGATAAATATTTAAAAGACGAAGTGAACTAGGTGATATAAATGCGACATCGTAAAGACGGAAGAAAATTTAATCGTACAGCGAGTCACCGTAAAGCCATGTTAATGAACTTGGCGGCTAACTTGATTATTCACAAGCAAATTCGTACAACACATCCAAAAGCTCTTGAAGCACGTCGTTTAGTTGAAACTTTAATTACTAAAGCAAAACGAGGCGATTTACACTCAAGACGATTGGTGTTGAAAGTAATTCCACAACCAGACGTTGTGAAAATTCTTTTCGACGATATTGCTCCAACATTTCAAGATCGTAACGGTGGATATACCAGAATAATTAAACTGGGACGCAGAAAAAATGATGCGGCTCATGTTTCTTTACTTGCTTTAGTTGATTTCTTGCCTGCAGAACCTGTAGCTAAGAATAAAACCGAAGTGAAAGAAAAAACGGCTGTCGAAGACGTAAAAGATGAGACCTCTGAAAAGGAATAACTTTTTAAGGGACTTTTTTTGAAGAATATTAAAAATAAGAAGACAGGGTTATTCCCTGTTTTCTTATTTATAGGACTCTTCATTGTCTCATTTGCTCATGGATTTGAAACCCAAGGGTTATGGGTGGTTCGCGGTACACTCGCTTCAAAAGCAAATATTGACAATCTTATAAATTTTGCTCACGAAAATCATTATACAGATTTATTTGCGCAAGTTCGTGGAAGGGGAGACGCATACTATGCCAGTAATTTCGTTGTTTCGCCTCAAGGCCGCAATTTTCAAAATTTCGATCCACTTGCATATTTAATTATTGAAGCACATCGCAAAAACATAAAAGTCCATGCTTGGATCAATGCCTATTTAGTCTGGTCAAGACACGAGCTTCCCATAGATGAAAATCATTTAGCGAATAAGCATCAAGAATGGCTAGATGCAAATTTCTCTGGTAATAATGGAATTGATGAATTGAAAACTACGGGTAAAAATGGAAATGAGGGTCTGTATTTATCACCAACCCATCCTGAAGTAAATCAATATATTTTGGCTGTCGTTGATGAAATAATAAGCAAATATGATGTCGATGGCATCCACTATGACTATATTAGATATCATGATAGCCAATATGGTTTTAGTCGCGGGGGGCGGAAATCATTTTTGCTTAAATATCAAGTTGATCCTTTATCGCTTTTTCAAAATAGCGGCTCTTATTGGTTTAGGATGAGCGAAGAAGAATCTGGAAAAGTACAGGAAAAATGGAATAAGTTTCGCGAAAGCCAAATTACGGATCTCGTTTTAATTACACGAAACATGCTTAAAAATAAGGCTCCTAAAGTGTTGCTTTCAGCAGCCGTTAAACCAAATATACATGTTGCGAAAACAAGGTATTTTCAAAATTGGCCATTGTGGCTCCAATATGATCTTTTAGATTTTGTCGTGCCTATGAATTATGCAAAAGAAACGCCTGATTTTGAAAACAACATCTTTTTATATCAATCTGCTGGTATTGATTTTGACAAGATTTATATGGGTGTTGCAACCTATAATCAATCCAATTCTTCCGCCGCTGATAAAATTAGAGCGACACGCAGAAGAGGATTTAAAAATATCGTCATCTTTTCCTATGACACACATTTAGACAAACCTCAATATTTTAAAAAGATTCATAAAGCATTTAAATATTAGGAGATTCCAATGAGTCGTATCGTTAATCCACCAACAGGAACGAAACTACATTGCAAAGGCTGGCATCAAGAAGCCGCCTATCGTATGATTCAACATAACCTGAGTCCCGACGTTGCTGAACATCCAGAAAACCTCATAGTGTATGGTGGCTATGGAAAAGCTGCGCGTAATTGGGATGCCTTTGATGCAATTTTAAAAACTTTAGAAACGCTTGAGAATGACGAAACATTACTCATTCAATCGGGCAAACCCGTCGGTGTTTTTAAGACTCATCATTATGCACCAAGAGTATTGATTTCCAATACAATGCTCGTTCCGAATTGGGCTAATTGGGAACATTTCAATGAGCTTGACAAAAAAGGTCTCATGATGTATGGACAAATGACGGCGGGAAGCTGGATTTATATTGGCACTCAAGGAATATTGCAAGGGACTTACGAAACGTTAGCCTCCCTGGCAAAAATTCATTTTGATGGCTCACTCGTTGGCAAAATGGTCGTGACAACCGGTCTCGGAGGTATGGGCGGCGCTCAACCATTGGCCATAACTATGAACGGTGGTGTCGCAATTGTGATTGAAGTGGACAAAACTCGCATCCAAAAACGAATTGAAAAACGATATTTAGATAAAACTACGGATACATTATCAGAAGCAATGCAATGGGCAACTGAAGCCATTTCAATGAAAAAGAGCCTTAGCATTGGACTTCTTGGAAACGTCGCAGATATTCTGCCTGAAATGCTTAAACAGAATATTATTCCCGATGTTGTAACAGATCAAACATCTGCACATGATGAATTGCGCGGCTATATTCCTCATGGTATCTCTTTCGAAGAAGCGAATATTTTACGTGATGAAAATCCTAAAAAATACATCGAAATGGCCTATGCTTCCATGGCTCGACACGTCCAGGCTATGTTGGACTTCCAAAAAGCGGGTTCGATTGTTTTTGACTATGGTAACAATATTAGAGCCCAAGCCGAAAAGGCAGGGATCAAGAATGCGTTTGATTTTCAAGGATTTGTCCCTGAATATATCCGCCCCCTTTTCTGCGAAGGCAAAGGTCCTTTTCGCTGGGTTGCATTAAGCGGCGACCCCAACGATATCTACCGAACGGATGAATTAGTGAAAGAATTATTTCCTGAAGATAAATCCTTAATTCGTTGGATTGATATGGCGCATGATCAAGTTGAGTTCCAAGGACTACCTAGTAGGATTTGTTGGCTTGGATATGGCGATAGAGCAAAATTAGGACTCGCTATTAATAAACTGGTTCGTGATGGTGAAATTTCCGCGCCGATTGTCATAGGTCGAGACCATTTAGATTCAGGAAGTGTCGCATCACCTAACCGAGAAACAGAGGGCATGAAAGATGGCAGCGATGCCGTCGCGGATTGGCCTATACTAAACGCTTTGACGAATGCCGTAGGCGGCGCAAGTTGGGTCTCTGTGCATCATGGAGGCGGAGTTGGACTCGGTTACTCTATACACGCAGGCATGGTCATTCTAGCCGACGGTAGCGAAGAAATGGACAAGCGTCTTGAAACAGTTTTGACTATCGACCCTGGAACGGGTGTGATGCGCCACGCCGATGCGGGTTATGATAGTGCGATTCAAGTCGCAAAGGAACGTGGCATTAAATTGCCCATGATTACTGAATAGATGTCATTACAAGGACTCACAAATTTAGGTGAATGGATCGCATGGAATCCTCTTTTAAAAAAAATGGAAGTCCATCATGGTGGTAGTATTATTTTTGAAAAGGGAATCGTTTCAGAGGTCTCTAAGAAACACTACGAGAGTACTCATTTTTTAGATGTCCAAGGACGCTTTGTTTCACCTGGATTCGTTGACTCCCATACACATCCTGCTTTTGCAGAGACGCGAGAGCTGGAATTTGAACTCCGGTCTCAAGGGAAAAGCTATCAAGAAATTGCAGCTGCAGGTGGCGGCATCCGTAACTCTGTCCGAAAATTAAGAAATTATCCAGAAGATCAACTTGTTGATTGTATTTCTTCGAGATTTACACAATTTTTAGCCCACGGAACAACAACTCTCGAATGTAAAAGCGGTTATGGGCTTTCGACAGAAAGTGAATTAAAATCACTGCGAGCCATTCAAAAAGCATCGAATCAATCACCGATTCAAACGAAATCCACATTTCTTGGCGCTCATGAAATACCTGATGAATATCGAGATAATCGCGAAAAATATATTGACCTTTTAATCCATGAAATGTTACCGCTAGTCAAGGAGCAAAACCTAGCCGAATTTTGCGATGTGTTTTGTGAAGACGGCGTATATACGACATCCGAGACACAACAAATATTTGTTGCCGCTAAAACATTAGGCTTTAAACTTAAACTGCATGCTGATGAATTTGCCAGCACAGGTGGCGCAGAATTAGCCGTGGAAATGGGTGCGCTTTCCGCCGATCATTTAATGGCGATTTCGGATAGGGGTATTCAAAAATTATCGGGGAGCGATACCGTCGCCACTTTATTGCCTGGAACGACCCTTTTCTTAGGGACACATACCTATGCACCTGCCCGTAAACTGCTGGATAATAAGGTTCATGTCGCTTTGGCTACTGATTATAATCCTGGTAGCAGCATGATTTTATCGATGCCCATGATTCTTTCTTTAGCCGTCATTTATCTACACATGAAACCCCTAGAAGCGTTCCAGTCTTCGACAATTGAAGGCGCTCGAGCATTAGGCATCTCTGACAAAACGGGCACAATTTATCCAAACTTTGGAGCCGATTGTGTCGTATGGAATGCAAAGAATCATCGTCAAATTCCTTATCATATCGCTCAAAATTTAGTCAAACATACCATTGTCAAAGGCACTATCGTTTAGATATGAAAAAACTATTTATAATAATTTATTTGATGTCTTTTGCGTGGGCTCAAGCTCAAGCTCAAGTCACTCTCCATTTTGAACATCGCAATCCTTCTGTCGTTTCGGACACTTTGAAATTGTCATTAATGATGGAAAATAGCGTTGATGTCCGAGGTCTAGAGCTCAATATTTTACCGTTTGGATCTGATATTTCTTATTTAAATATGGCTTTGACGCCTCGCTCCAACATGTTTTCTCTTATCGATACTTTGTATTCGAATGGCCAATTGCGCATGATTATGACAAGTTTAGCCGGACTTGATATCCTTACAGGGACTGGCGAAATAGCCCATTTAAATTTTCTTATAAATAATTCTAATCAAACATGCACACCATTACAATTCGGATTTGTCATGGCTTCTGGTCCCGGGACGACGACTTTTAATGTCGATGCCATTGATTTTTGTGCTGATTTAACCAATATCTCATCTCCCAAATTTACGTTGGATACATTTCAATTATCGTGCTTCCCAAACCCCTTCAACAATACTTTGAATATATCGTGGATGCCTTCTACGCATGCAACTTCGATCGCTATATTCAACATTCGAGGTGAGGGCGTGTTGAGTCTTCCAGCACTTTCAATGAAGCAGAATTCATACAGATGGGAAACTCAAAATATGCCATCAGGTATATATATGGTTCAAATAACGAATTCTATAAAAAGTCAATATCAGCGCGTTTTGCTGCTGCAATAATTCAAAATAAACGGAGACTTCTATGTTTAGGAATACTTTCTTTGTCCTTATTGTATCCATTCTATTATTTGGATGTTTACCAAGTTTGGGACCCAATTTAAAACCGGGAATTGAGCTATCAAATAGGGGGAAAAAGAAATCAGCCTTGACATATTATGAGTCTCAACTCGTTCAATATCCAAGCGATAAACAATTATTTTCTTACTTAACGACGACTAGCCTTGAAGCACATGATGTTGAAAAGGCGAAAGGTTATTTTAGGCAAGCCATTGAATTAGGTGTTGCGGAAAACGAGCTATCGGAAATGTGCCTCAATATTTCCTTAAAAAAATTGGATTACGCTATGGGAAAAGACAATTGGGACGAAGCCAAAATGTGGTCTATCTATCTAAATCGCGAATTCGAAGACAGCAACGAATCCAAATATGCAACAATCATGATGACGGCGTATGGCGAAATGAATAAAGGGGGTCATAAACAATTATGGGAGTCAATCGCCGATTTTGCTAAAGCAAGTGCGTATTCTAAAAATTCGGGAATACCGTATTATATGATGGCTAAAGCACGATTAAAATTATCCAAAACGGATTTGGAACCAGCCATTTTGGATATGACCAAAGCAAAAACTATTGAGCCCAATGGTGCATTTATAAAAGATTTAAACGCTGATTTAAAATTAGTAAACGAGCGTAAAAAGAAAATGGAAGCTTTTTGGGGCAAATAATTTCAAAAAGTTTTCAACCATAAGGTGCGTTTATACCCATATCGCTAGTCCTTAATAACAGTAAAAAACTTATTTTTTCCGCTTAAAGACGATTGCTTTCTCAAATTTGTTTTCGGTTCCATTTTTAATTTTGGTAATATTGGACCGATGTGTAAAAACAATAAAGACAGCGATTAATATTGAAAATATTTTTAAAGTTGAGGACGTGTTCATATCCTTGCTAAATGCATCAATTAAAAAAACGACAATCGGTAGCGTCGTAGCAGCGAGCATAGATCCAAGGGACACGATGCCAGACGACATCAGCGTAAGAATGAATACGACAATACAAATGGGGAGTGCAATTGGAAACAAAGCGATAAGCATTCCTGCGGCTGTTGCAACACCTTTGCCGCCTTTAAAACCCGCAAAGATTGTATAAGTATGACCAAGAACCGCCGAAAATCCTGCAACAATCATAAGTATGTCAAGGTGATCGGAAAGTAACATCCCTTCAAATTTATAAATGCTAATGAGATAAGTTGGAAGCCAACCTTTAAAAATATCAACGATGGTAACGAAAAGGGCAGGTTTCCATCCGAAGGTTCTAAAAATATTCGTTGCTCCGGCATTACCTGAGCCATGGTCTCTTACATCTGTTTTATAAATGAGTTTTGAAACAATGATAGCTGTCGGGAATGAACCAATGACATAGCTTGTAAATATCATAAGTATTAATGGAAACATGGGATTATACCTTTCGTAATGGTGAATCAATTATTTCATGCATGCGAATGTAAAATGGAAGATAAAATGATGAAGTCAACTAAGAAATTGATGTGAATTATCCCTTAGATTATTTTAATAAATTATTAAAAAAGAGTTGTGTGAATAGAACATTTCCATATTTTTCCCCCGTTCGTAAATACTTCGAACGATGTTTTTTCAAAGACAATTTCCCGTAGAATCGGGATGAACAATATGAGCAATTAAATTGGAGGACTTATGTCTTTAAAGATTACTGATGAATGTATTAATTGCGGCGCTTGCGAACCAGAATGCCCAAATACAGCTATTTATGAAGAAGGTGCAGAATATGAACTTAATGGAGCTTCCTTTGATGCTCTTTCTGATGATTACTATTATATCGTTGCAGCTAAATGTACCGAATGTAAAGGTCATTTCGAAGAATCACAATGTGTGGAAGTTTGTCCAGTTGACTGTATCGTTGTTGGTGAAGAAGAAGATGACGCCACATTAATGGCTCGCTACGAATCACTAAAAGTATAAAACCAACTTATTACAATTTAAAAGCTCGGTTTTCCGGGCTTTTTTTGTATCAAATTTTCTAGAAATAATATTTAGTCAAGTAATATGGGAAATGAATTTATAATACATTTCAAGGCGAAACACTTTGCATAATTATTCCACAAATCCATGCACCATACGTGCCAACAGCATATCCAAAGACTGCAAGTAAAACTCCCACAGACGCGAGAGATGGATGGAACGCTGAGGCAACAATAGGAGCCGAAGCTGCACCACCAATATTGGCTTGGCTTCCAACTGCGAGGAAAAAGAAGGGTGCCTTAATTAATTTTGCGACAATTATGAGTAGAACCGCATGAATACTTATCCAAATAAGTCCAACAATAAATAATCCGGGGAAATCAAAAATAGCGAGGAGATCCATTTTCATGCCGATTGTGGCGACGAGTATATATAGAAATAGGCTCCCAAATTTTGATGCACCGACACGCTCTAAATGTCGTAATTTGGTAAATGATAAAATTAGTGCGATGGTTGTTGAAATGACAATTAACCAGAAGAATCCTGATGTTAAGCTAAATCGTGATAAATAAGGTGCGTTGGCCTGAATGAATGGCGCGATAAAGTCGGCACTCAAATGAGCAAAAGCCGTCACACCAAAACCAACACCCATTATGGTAAATAAATCAACCAAATCTGGTATTTTTGCATTTTCTTGCTGATATTTTTCCATTTTCTCTTGCAATGATGTTATTGAAGACGTGTCGCTTTTAAGCCATCTATCGATTCGTGTATGAATCCCTGCACCATAAAGTAGAAAGGCCATCCAAATATTTGCGACAACAACATCGACGGTAATCATTGCTGAGAAAAGTTTGTCATTTACTTCAAAGACTTCCTTCATAGCTGCCTGATTAGCGCCTCCGCCTATCCAACTGCCTGCAACCGTCGTTAAGCCGCGCCAAACAGCTTCTGACCCCACACCACCGACGGTTTCTGGTGAAAATTGCGACACTATTAAAATAGCGATTGGTCCCCCAATGATGACACCAATCGTTCCCATAAGAAATAATATTAAAGCTTTTGATCCGAGTTTGAGAATTTCCTTTAGATCAATGCTTATAGTCAATAGAACGAGACTTGTAGGAAGAAGGTATCGTGAAGCCACAAAATAAAGTTTTGAGTCATCACCGGAAATAATACCAAGGGAATTAAAGAATGAAGGGATGAAATATGCGAGCAGAAGTGCGGGGACAAATGAATAGAACTTTGACCAAAATGGGTTTGAGCTTTTACTTGTCCTGAAAATAAATACGAGAATTCCGAGAAGAATGCCAAATACAATGGCATCGTTTGTGATAAGAGCATTCATAAAGTATTTCCTTATTTTGATGCTAAGCTATCCCTTAGCGGCGTGAATATAGGATGTATAGTGAGTGGGGGAATGAGAAATTGTTTGATTCTCCAATTGAATCTATTGTAAAGAATAATGACTACATTATTAAGATCGAATGTTCTATTTAAAATATAAAGATATGGATTGTTATTTGCAGTATTAAATTTGCGCTAAAAGGGGGGTGTTATGAAAAAAAATATTTATATCCTTGGGTTGATTGTATTAATTGTAGGTTGTGCATCATTTAGGACAGACATCGAGGGAGCGAGTGGGCTTGAGACCCAAAAAAACGTGGGTGCTGATCCAGTGGATGTCTTATTTATTGCCAAACACCTGGAACAGACACGAGGTTTGGATGCGATTCCGAAATTACAAAATCGATATGATATACTACAAGGTTTTGATGATATTCTTCTCGATGCGACCTCAGAGTTTTCAAACCTACGTCGCTTTGCTTCTTATACTGAATTCTCGTCTGATTTAAGCGACCCAAAACGGATTGCCTTAAAAGATTCGCTGATGTCACAGTATAAAATCCGTATATCCATGGAGTTTCGTAAGGAGAAATCCTTTAGTAAATATTTCTTAGGAACGCTAGGATCCGTCTTTTCATTAACGTTAGCACCGATTCCTTATACGCAAGAATACTATTTAAAAGTTGATGTTTATGATGCAAATGGACGATATCAAAAATCATATGATAGAAGCGCAAAAACGACGAAATGGGTGGAAGCGTTTCTTTTACCCATTTATCCATTCCATACAGAGAAGCGAAAAACCGAAGAAATCTATGTCGCATTTTTGCATGACGTCTTTCGGCAAATTGAATCGGATAGGATTTTGAACATGGGTGAATAAAAAAAGCCCCTGATTTCTCAAGGGCTTTGCGGGACCGATCCCGACGCGTGGGTCGGGACGACCTCCACCGTAAATTAAAATCAATTGTCAAATTGTTGAATGAGATTTAAGAGAAGTTCTCGACGCCATTTTTTTAGCTGTTTTTCCCGAATCATCGCATCGCCTCTATTTCCAAATATTTCGGTATATACTAAAACCCAAGGTCCTTTATGCTTGGTATAAGGATTATCCCCTGCGTTGTGTCTTTCGATTCGCTTTTCTAAATCAGATGTTTGTCCGATATAGAAACGGTCTTCAGAATTTTGTAGAATATATAAAGTATATGTCATCAAATTAAAAAGCCCCTGATTTCTCAAGGGCTTTTGCGGGACCGACGAGGCTCGAACTCGCGACCTCCAACGTGACAGGCTGGCGTTCTAACCAACTGAACTACGGACCCAATATTTCAAATATATTACTTGCGTTTTTTATACATAATGGCTGCAGGAATGATGCCTAAATAGGCGATCAATAACATAATTGGAGAAATCGTTAATGATTGTGTACTATTAAGTTCTCCTGTGGCCATGACCACATATCCTACAACGATGACAAATAACCCTGCGATAAAGATAAAGACATTTTGCTTTTCAAAGGAGAGGCCCGAAAGCCAGTGGTCTGAATGCTTATTTACTTCTCTCTCCATCGCGACGGCAATGATAATTGACTTACAAATAAATGCAAATAAAATATTTAATATTTTAAAAATAAGTACACGCGTTGACATGATACGTATAAGCTCTATATTCGCCCAAAATGAAACCGACTACTCATGCATAATAAACAAAGATTAATAGTAAAATACCTGATATTAGTTGTATTAACGTCAAGTTTTCTAGCCTTGTCCCTTTCTACTTCTATCTTTGATAAAACCAACTATCCCCATAATAATCAAGAGGTTAAAATCACAATTCCTCAGGGTTCCTATTTAAGTCAAATTGCGGATTCGTTATACGGCAATAATTTAATTGAAAATAGAATCACTTTTATTTTAGCCGCATTGATTACCAATAAGAGTCGGAGTATGAAATCGGGCCGGTATGTTTTGAACCAAGGCTTATCCAATGTAGGCATATTACGTGAAATGGAATCCACTAACATGGAGGATGTTATCGTAACGATTCCCGAAGGATTACGATCCGATGAGATTATCTCAATGCTTTGTAGGAAAATTGACGTTGACTCGTTGGAACTTGTGCAATTGTTAGAAGATAGTGTTTTACTCAATCCTTTTGGTAAAAGTCTCCATCACTTAGAGGGCACTTTATTTCCGGATACCTATAATTTTATTAAAGGTACATCACCTCGCATCGTTTTCGAAAAATTGACGAATCGCTTTTTAAGTCAATTACCAAAAGACTGGAAACAAAAATCTGAAGCCCTCGGACTTAATCTCAATCAAATATTGACACTCGCGTCTTTGGTGGAAAAAGAAACAGCAAAAAGTGATGAAAGACGACTGGTTGCAGGTGTTTACTTAAATCGAGTTCGAGCTGATATGCATTTGAATGCCGATCCGACCCTCATCTATATGTTGATAAAGCGTGATGAATGGGATGGTAATTTGCAAAAGCGCCATAAAAAGATTCGGGATCCATACAATACATATCGTTACAGAGGACTTCCTCCGGGTCCAATTGCCAGTCCTGGAAGAGCTTCCATTGAAGCTGTTCTTAATCCCGAAAACACACAATTTCTATATTTTGTTGGTAAAAATGATGGCTCAGGCGAGCATGATTTTTCCGAAACATTACGACAACATATTAATAAAGTAAATCGATATCAAAAAAGAAAGTCCCAATGACATCTCAAATTCTAGCTGGTTTAAATCCCCCTCAACAAGCGGCTGTGCAGGCCATAGACGGTCCGGTCTTAATTTTCGCCGGAGCAGGTAGTGGTAAAACGCGTGTTCTAACGCATCGCATCGCTTATATGATTCATAAACACAACATCCTTCCCTCATCGATTTTGGCGGTGACCTTCACCAATAAAGCCGCAGGCGAATTAAGACAACGGGTCAATAATATGGTGGGGCAAGGAGTTGGTTACGTCAATGTGGGAACGTTTCATTCCATTTGCTCACGGATTTTACGGGCAGAAGCGTCGTCCATAGGCTATAATCAAAATTTTACTATTTATGATGACTCAGACGGTCAACGCGTCGTAAAAGACATCCTTAATACGATGCAACTTTCTACCGACTATTACAAACCAGCAGGTGTATTTTATCAAATTAAAGCTGCGAAAAACAAGATGCAGACGCCCTCAGAAATGGCTGAATTAGCGATGAGTGCGCGCGATGAAAAAATTGCTGAAATTTATCTCTCATACGAATCGACACTTAAAGCAAACAATGCAATGGATTTTGATGACTTGCTCTCGAAGCCACTTGAAGTGTTTGAAAATAATCCTGCAATTCTACGATTTTATCAAAATAAGTTCAAATATATTTTAGTGGATGAGTATCAAGATACAAACTTGGCTCAATTTAAATTCGTTGAATATCTATCGAAAGAGTCCAAAAATATTTGTGTCGTTGGCGACGATGACCAATCTATTTATGGATGGCGAGGCGCGGATATTTCGAATATCATCGATTTCCAACAGATTTTCCCGACGGGGCAAGTTTTTAAGTTAGAGCAAAATTATCGATCGACGGAAACTATTATTAAAGCCGCCAATGCAGTTGTCTCTAAAAATGTATATCGTGCGGATAAAGTCTTGTGGACGGAGAGTGGTAAAGGTGCCCCAATTACCGTTTTACATGGCGAGACTGAAACGGGGGAAGGTCAGGCTATTTTACATGCTATCCACGACCAACGTAACAACGGTATTGAGTTAAGCTCAATGGCGGTTCTTTATCGAACAAATGCCCAGTCTCGTGCACTGGAAGATGTAATGCGACGAAATGCAGTCCCTTATCAAATTGTCGGAGGCACAAAATTCTATGACCGCAAGGAAATCAAGGATATTCTGGCGTATTTTCGCTTAATCCTTAATCCCGCAGATTCGGTGGCGTTATTGCGAATTATTAATGTGCCCAGTCGTAAAATCGGGAAAACAACGGTTGAACGATTGGTGAAATTCGCCCTCTCAAAGGATAAACAACTCTATTCGATTTTAAATAATATTGATGAAATTGGGCTCAATTCGGGTGTTGAAAAACGCATCAATGACTTTTACCAATTTATTCAAAAATATATAGATCTAATTTCAGAATTGTCACTATATCATTGGGCGATAGCAATTATTGACGAGCTGGGATTTATTGAATCATTTCGAGCTGAAGATACACCTGACGCGATAAGTAGAATTGATAATATCAATGAGCTTTTAGCGGCTTTGGATGAATACGAGAAAAATAATGAAAACGCGACACTTGCTCAATACATGGAAGAAGTCAGTCTGTTAAGCGATATTGACCAATTTAACGATGAAGCACATAAAGTTACATTGATGACACTCCACGCCGCGAAAGGTTTAGAGTTTGATATCGTATTTTTGGCTGGCATGGAACAAGGATTATTCCCTCTCGAACGTGGCGATTCAACGGAAGACATGGAAGAAGAAAGGAGACTCTTTTATGTAGGGCTAACGCGGGCGAAGCGTGTTGCATATCTAACATACGCGATGCGTCGTACTCGTTTTGGCGAATTTATGATAAACACTCCCAGCATATTTATTGGTGAAATCCCTTTTGAATATCTTAACTTCCCGCAAAAAGAAAAAGTCGGAAGCAATCGATCGGAAAAGAAAATGTCATCAACAAAGCGACACAAAACGAAACCTCAAGTAAGAACCTTTGCTAAGAAATCGAAATCATTATTCGGTGAACCAGAGGTGAAACCTAAGAGCGGAGAATATGAAATTGGCCAAGAGGTTATGCACGCATTCTTCGGAAAAGGAACAATCATCAATGTCTCTGGAGGAGGCCCTGAGGCTCGTTTAACAGTCGTATTTACTGGTTCTACTAAAAAATTAGTGGCTAAATTTGCGAATCTAAAAATACTAGATTAATTCCACAAGAAGACAAGTTATGCATAAATTGGGGCTTTCTAGAGGTCCCATTTTTTTATTGATACACTTAGAAAAGTGGATATTCAATGGATTAAAACGGGTTTTTTATTGAGGCTTCTTTTGTAACGTTCATTTTTATTTGAGTCATCTCTTACAAAGTCACAAAAAAAAATTAAGTTCGCCTCGAACAAAAAAAATGGAGTCGTGTTGATTTTCACGGAGACTTAATGCTAAAAATTGCTGCTATATTTTATTCGATTAGTATTATCATATTTGCAATTGGCTATCGATTCTATAGACATCGAAAACAAAAAAAGCATCATCAAGATAATTTATAAAGTTTTTAAAAAAGGAGAGATGAAATGATAAATGTGATTTTCATGGGACTACTTGTTATTGGGGTTGTTGTCGCTGGTTTTAATTGTATTGGCCTCGAAATGACGGACGCCGGTATGATTATGAATCCAAGCTTTGAGCCCTTGAATCAACTCACTACCGGGATATTTAGCTCCGCAAAAGTTGCTGTTGAACTCGCGATGGGATTAATCGGTATTATGGCTTTATGGCTAGGTTTGATGCGAATTGCAGAAGACTCAGGACTTATTCAGCTTTTAGCAAAAGCGATGCGCCCCCTTATGGTGAGGCTTTTTCCTGATGTTCCTCCCGATCATCCTGCAATGGGGGCAATGATTATGAATATAGCTGCTAATATTTTGGGGTTAGGAAATGCAGCAACACCTCTTGGACTCAAGGCGATGACTGAGCTGCAAAAACTCAATAAAGTCAAAGATACCGCAACGAATGCAATGGTCACCTTTATGGCGATAAATACTTCAAGCGTGACATTGATTCCCGCAACAGTCATTGGTATACGTGCAGCGGCGGGAGCAACAAATCCTGCGGATATTATTGGTCCGGTTATTCTTGCGACGGGTGTTTCAACAACCGTTGCTATTATTGCAACAAAATTAATGCAAAAATTGCCTCGGTATCAAATAACTGAAGAAGGGAGCAACTAATGTTTCAAAATGTTGTTAATGGCATTTCATCAATCGCCATCCCACTCATCATCTTTTCAATTGTCTTATATGGCTATGTTAAAAAAGTAAAAGTTTATGAATCGTTTACAACGGGTGCTAAAGAGGGGTTTGAAGTTGCGATTCGAATTATTCCGTATCTTGTCGCCATATTAGTGGCAATCGGTGCATTTAGGGCGTCAGGCGCGCTTGATCTTCTGACATCATTATTGTCGCCTGTGACATCATTTATTGGGATGCCTGCTGAAGTGTTACCCATGGCTATGATGCGTCCTTTATCGGGTTCGGGTGCCTTAGGAATAGTTTCTGAATTAATCAATAATTTTGGTGTCGAATCATTGATTGGAAGAATGGCAGCCGTCATGGAAGGGAGCACCGAAACAACGTTTTATGTGTTGGCCGTTTATTTTGGTTCCATATCCATCACCAAAAGCCGTCACGCTGTACCAGCAGCATTATTAGCGGACTTGGCTGGAATTTTATCCGCTGTAATCATTACAAGAGTTGTATTTGGCTAAATGTACTGTTTTTGTTATAAAACTGAAATTCAAAAGACTTGGAAGCGTTTGAGGCTCCGATTAGCTTTAGCGCTGAAATAAAGAGCAAGTATTTGCTCGAAATAGAGAGGATTGTTATGAAAAGAGGAATGTTACTACTGTTAATGTCAACCCTGACCTTATCTGTGTTTGCGGGAAATGTTAGAAAAACTACGATGGCTGTTCCATCCAATTTTAGCAAAATTATGGATAGGACTGCATTTGAAATTAATCCAGAAAATGAAATTGGAACGGCACTCCCTTCTATAAGGAATGCAGTTTTAATTGATTCATCAAAAAATGGATATGGAATGGTTATGAGTGAAACGAGTCCTATTTCATGGAAGCCAGGAACTGACTATTTAACGATGGCGTATCGCCAATGGGCTGGTTCAACAGGACCTTCAGGTGTTATCGGTATGGCTGTCTCTGACGATAGAGGTGGGAGCTGGTTAACCTTAAGTAATGTTAATAATGGAACGGAAGCTAGTAATTATAACGGACGTTATCCTTCGGCAATTTCAACAGAATTTATGCCAATTGTTCTGTGGAATGAATATGGCGGCGGTGGCGGCGATTATGGTGGTCGTGGTTATTATACTTTTGACGAAGGTGAATATTTTAGTGAAGCTCTTGTAGCACCCATTGACATACATAACAGCCCCAGCGATAACGATTCATGGGCAGCTATTGCTTCTTATAATACTTCTGCAGCAGGCGATGATTACTTTAATGTTATTTTTGCCGATTGGAGTAACGATAGAGACAGAATTAATTTTCATGCTTCGACAACTGGAAGTTGGTATACAGAGTATCTAGATTGGAGTAATGCAAACATTTTACTCGCTAACTCTGTTGATTTTGTTTACGGTTCTGATGGCTCAAATTATACGGCTAATGGTACAATTGATATTAATGATGAAGGTTATGGTTTTTATGTAACAAGCTCTTATTGGGCTGATGATACTGAAGTCGCTAATCATACACTTTTTATTAAAAAAACGACTGACTTTGGTGCTACATGGAGTGATTGGTATTGGCTAGATGATGCAACAACGAATGATTATTTTCATCCAGTTTTCCCCGATAGTCTTTACGACGAAGATACGGGTGAGTGGACAGCATTAAGCGCAACTTGGGCGCCGTTTATTTCATATGAAGTTGAAACCCTTGTCGATAGTGAAGGTAATTTACATGTATTCTCAGGTGTTTTACCAAGCGATGACGGAAGCGTTTATCCTGGTTGGTCTGAAGCAAACGGGCTTTATCATTTTAAAATGACGGGAGCTGATTTTGCAGCCACAGGTGGTGCCGTTCCAAATGTAGATATTGATTTTATAGGAAGCCTTCAGTTAACGTGGTTATATGACGATCCAGGCTGGCAAGGAAACTCCTATGGAGCCGCAATAGATGTTGGTTATGATCAATCAATTTATGTTGTTTATTATGGGATTACTGACACGATTACAACGCAAGCAGGAACCTCAGCATACGTTGATATCTTAGCAAACTATTCTCATGATAATGGTGTATCTTGGTTAGACACATCTATTAACTTGACACCTACTGTAGATATTGATGAAACCTACCCACATGTTGCTCACTATGCTGAAAGTGGCGAAGTTTATATTATGTATCAAGTACCCGACTATGCTGTTCAAACTGTAGCGGGAGACGTCACGTCTGCTGGTTATAAAAATAGAATCTACTCTACCTCTTACATCTTTCCTGCAGATCCAGATGACGTAAGCCAAATTGCAAAGCCAATGGACTATAGATTAGAGCAAAATTATCCAAATCCATTCAATCCTGCGACGACAATTTCCTTCAATAATCCAATTCAAGGAAAAGTTTCTATTAATGTTTATGATGTCTTAGGACACGAAGTTGCAACGCTTCACAATGGCAACCTCGAAGCGGGAATCCAAAACTTTAGTTTTAATGGTGCGGATTTAGCAAGCGGAATGTATCTATATAAAGTAAGTACAGCAAATTTCTCCGATGTAAAAAGGATGTTGTTACTTAAGTAAGGTTTTTCTTGTTAAGTTTTTTTGAAAGATATATTTTATTTATTTTTTAAATGAAATACATATAATTAAGAGGTCATTACTCAAATGACCTCTTTTTGTTTTCCTTGTTGTTTTCGTAAGGAGTTATCCATGAGTTTAAAGCGCATAAGTGTGCTATTTTTGGCGATGACCATGTCAATTTTGTATGCAGGAACGGTTGGTACAATTGCTGGTAGAGTAATCGATGATAAAACTGGTGAGGGTTTGCCGGGTGTTAATGTCTCTATTTTAGAAAAAAATAATATAGGCACTTCAACAGATTTGGAGGGTGACTTCTTTATTGGTAACCTTTCGGTGGGCTTATATTCTGTAAGAGTTTCCATGATGGGATATTCACCCGTCACAATGGAAAATATTCGCGTTATCATTGACCAAACGACACGCGTTACATTTCGTCTTAAAGAACAAATTATAGAAGGTCATGAAGTCGTCGTTGTTGCTGAGCGTGCTTTGGTTGAAAAGGATGTAACGGTCAAAAAAGTCGTCCGATCTGCTGAAGAAATTCAAAATTTGCCTGCACGTGATTTAACTGAAATGCTGACCTTGCAATCGGGTATTATCCAAATTAAAGGAAATCAAAGTATCGGTGGCTTCGAAGAGCGAGGAATTGAAGAAATTCACGTTCGTGGTGGTAGAGGCGCTGAAATTGGATATATGATTGATGGTATGTACATTGAAAATCCAATCTATGGTGGTATTGGAAAAGGCTCACGTCTCAATAAATATGCGATTCGCGAAATGGAATCTCTAACGGGTGTTTTTACCGCTGAATATGGCGATGCCATGTCGATGATTGTTAACTACATTACGGATTCAGGCGGTAAAAATTATAGAGGGAAACTTACTTACGAGACTTCTAATCTTGGTCAGTTAAGCTCCGAACAAGACCGATTACGAAACAGTCAAAAAATAGTAGGAAGTCTTAGCGGGCCTATCATACAAGGCAGTGACCGCCTCACTTTTCATATCTCTGGTGATTATACAACCGGTGCCTATCGTGTACTAAAATTTGATGATAAAGTATTTGCTGATGGCGATCCACAAAACGGCAATAACAATGTAAATAAAGTGAATTGGCTTGATAGAGTAGCAGGTTGGCGTGCTTTTGGATTTGATGATACGTGGGATGTTTTTTCAAAATTAACGTGGAAAATATCGAATCAAAAAGAATTAAATTTTAGCTATTGGGCCATTGATTCAAAATTTCAGACCTATGATCGCTTCTATCAATTCTATGAAGAGGGGAAAAACGTAAACCATAAATGGTCATCACTTTTTGCGGCAGAATTTAGACATCAATTAAGTCAAAAAACATATTATACGCTTCGTGCCTCTCGCTTTACACAAGAAATGAAAATTCAAGTAGAAAATGGTGACATGGATGTTGACGGGTACCCGGACTGGGTTGAATACGAAAGAAATACTGAAGCTAGAGGACTACATCAAGGCATCGACTATAAAGGTGAATGTGATATCCCTTTTATCGAGAATGTTTTACCTGGCAACGCACGTGAGAATCTAACAGATATCGAATATATATTTGAAGCCTACGGAGAAGGATGCCGACCCGTTGATTTGTATTATTTTACACGTACGGAAACTCAAGCACTTTATAATCCAAATGATTATGTTTCACGCGATACAATTCATTTAGGATTTGGGGAATCTATTATCTTACATGCTTATGATAAAATTTTGTTGAAGCCTAGTGCAACAAATAGAGCCGTCCCTTATAACAATGGAAATTTAATCATTCGCTTAGTTGAATTAGATTATACAGCTGATAATGGTGAAACAAAGACGTGGCATTATGGTGATGCTTTAACGGACTATTTACAGGAAGGTCAATTTACGAGTTGGGATGTGATGTATTTTCCCGATTCGACCTATAATTTAAGATCGGCACCGCCATCGGGTTATACGCCAGAGCAAGTAGCTGCAATGTACGACTCTTTATACTATACACGGTATTACGAATATTTTTCAGCTGGATCAGATCGATATCGGCATTATACTAAAACTGTATCGGATGAGTTACGATTTGATATTACGAGTCGCGTAACAAAACATCACCAGTTGCGCGGTGGTATAGATGTTAAAAGACATCTTATTACATTTGATGAGGCGCAATTACCTTGGCTTGATGAACCCTATATTGAAGATTATGGACAAGCAGGACAAAATAAAAATACAGGCTTTAAGGCTTTTCTTTATGGCACCGGCGAGAAATCCCCCATGGAAATTTCTACCTATGTACAAGATAAAATAGAATATCCTTGGATGACCATCAATTTAGGACTTCGATTTGATATACAAAATTCCTTGGATACATCGTGGATAGATCCTCGGAATACAAGTTCAGGTCTTGAGGCATCAAAATGGAAAATGCTATGGTCTCCTCGCATTGGTATTTCGCATGTTATAACGGACAAAGCGACATTTACATTTGGCTATGGTCGTTTTTATCAAAATCCAACATACAGAAATATCTATATGAATGATAAATTAAACCTTAAATCATCATCACCACTTGTGGGAAATGCTCATGCCGTCGCTCAACGCGTTTCATCTTATGAATTTGGATTAAATTGGCAATTTGTTGATTATTGGGGTCTAAGTTTAGTGGGTTGGTCAAAAGATTATAGTGACTTGGCTTCGACAGAACGTGTGAAGGCTTTCCCCTATTCTTATTCGGTTGTGGTCCCATATGACTACGGTACGGCCAGAGGACTTGATATGCGTTTGGAACGACGTGGAGGCGGTGCTTGGGGAGCTGACATTCAATACACCTTATCACGAGCTACCTCCAACAGAGCTGATGCATGGGAAGGTTATAGAAGTACAGATACGCAAGAATCGATGCCAAAAAAAGAAGTATTGATGTCTTACGATCGAACTCACGATTTTACGATTACGGGCTCTTATCGTTTTAATGAGAAAAATAGTCCCAAAGTTTATGGTGTTTATCCTCTTAATAAAACGAATGTTAGTTTGACACTAATGACAGTGAGCGGTTCACCTTATACCCCTTATGACATCAATCTAAAAAGACCTGGCGCTACAAATAGTGAGCGTATGCCATGGTTTATCCAAACCAATTTAGCGGTTCGTAAGAAATTTAAATTGATGGGTTTAGATTGGAGTAGTGGACTTATTGTACGAAACCTTTTTAATCGGGCAAATGTTGTTGATATTTACGAAGAAACCGGTAGCCCCACAGACCCAGGTCGTGATAATACAAAACTTATTGAAGAGGGATTGAGATCCTCGACATATTTTGATGTCCCATCCAATTTTTCTGACCCTCGTCAAATTGATATAACTTTCGAAGCAGCATTTTAGGCGGTATTATATGAAGATTACGAAAATAATTATATTACTAATAGCCATCATTTGGACGACTATTTTAATGGGAGCTGAACCCGTCATTCATGGAAAAGCCTCTTTCATGTCAAAGCGTTCGGCTGTCGATCCAGTCATCAATAGAGCTCGTGGTTATATGAGTAAAGGTGAACTCCAATTTGCAACACACAATTATGGTAGTTTTATAGAATTTGAAGATTATTCTAGCCCAAGTGGTTTATACAAAGGCTACCAATATATTTCTGATGCCTCTTTCATGTTGGGCGTTGCTGGACGCGATTCTCTTGGGAATCCCAATCCTTGGGCAATGCGACCTATGTATTCAACGCAAGGGGAGCGCTATAGAGACTCTCTTGTTTATTGGGGAGCTACTTTATCAGAGTCTTGGTTTGATAGAGTGTCCGATAAAAAACAAACGGACTGGGAATCAGTACTACGACATAGGGGAAGTCTGCACTCGGGTGAAGTTGCAGCGGGTGAAATCTATGGCGGCATTTATACGGATACAGGCGACCCATATCCACTTTTAGCAAGTAGCGATATCCCATTGAGTTGGCCAAATATTTATAATGAATTTACGGGTGAATTTGAAAGAACCTGGCCAGGTGATTGGGCGGCAGATACAGATCCACAAAGCCCCAATTATGGTAAAGAAATTTATGGCCGTCACATTGGCGATCAAGACATTTATATGGAATTTGATGATCGTTTGGCGATACGCGATGAAGATTTAACGCAAGGTTACCCAATGGGTATTAAAGTTCGCGTAAACGCACACTCTTATGGACGGAGTTACGCAGAAGATATCGCATTCTTTACGGTAGAAATTATCAATGAATCTTATAAAGGGTTCCCAATGGATTTCTCTAGCAATGGAGAGAATGATGGCCTTTTTATTCCTTACGTTGCTGAAGATGGGACGTATACTTACGAAATTCAAGACATTGGATATCAAAGTTCATTGGAATCGGGAGCGGGATACAACTATACAGACGCTTACGGCGGCTTCTATTTTGATGCTGATTCATATTCTCGATTAGAAAATGGTTCTTATTCGGGTCGATCGAATGATGATGATATGATGATGTTTGATACGACCTACGACATGGCATTTATCTGGGATTGGGATGATGACAGTAATGGAGTCAGCAATCTTGCTTATAGTGCACTAAAACTTTTAGACACACCTCCAGCATCTAAAGATTTAGACATGGATGGGGATGGTGTTTTCGATATTCTCAAGGGTGAACCCCTTGGATTAACAGACTGGCATTGGTTTGATTGGTATAACAGACCCGGCGTAGTGATCAAGGAATCAAATACATCGGGTTCATGTGGAAATGATTATGCAGGAAGTTCAGGCTGTCCTGGAGCAGAAGATAAAGAATCAATCATGTATGCCATTTTATCCGGGGATACTGCCTATTTAAATACACCAAAATACGATTGGGAATGGCGTGGAATAGATCCTGTTAAGCCAAATTCGGAATATGCTAACTGGTTTTTTCACGAAGATATGTCAGGAATAACGAATCCTCATTTCGATTCTTATGAGAAAATGCGTCAAGACAATCCAGACGGTCTTGACTGTGTATTTATCATGTCGGCAGGACCTTTTGATTTAGCGCCTGGTGACACGACCTATTTTTCCTTCGCCGTCATCATGGGTGATCCGCCAAATGATACGAAAAAACTCGAGACACCTAGTGATTTAGCAGACAATGCGGAGATGGCTCAAATTATGTACGACCTTAAATATCAAGGATTTTCGCCTCCTGAATCACCCAATGTATTTGCCATAGGTGATGATGAAAAAGTAACACTCTATTGGGATTCTAAAGCTGAAGTGAGCCACGATGTTGTGACGGGGTATAGCGACTTTGAAGGGTATAAAGTCTATCGTTCAACGGATGGTGGAACAACCTGGGGAGACCCAATTACGGATATTATTTATAATACGGATGGCTTTGCTGTCGCATGGAAACCCATTGCACAATTCGATCTTTCTGCAACGGAAGACTCAATACGCTACAATGGACGAAAAGTTGGCGGACCCGATCCCCTGGCTCCATGGATGAACCTAGGCGATAATACAGGCATTGAGCATGAATATGTTGACAATGATGTTATTAACGGCGTGCAATATTGTTATGCTGTCGTAGCCTATGATATTGGTATTGAAGCACCTTATACGATTTCATGGGAATTGGTAACAGACGATTCAACGTATGATGACCCAATCTATCAACCCGATACCATTATTTCGGAGAATAATCCTGATCAATGGCCAGCTCTTGAATCATTGGAAAATTATAAAGGGAATAGCTCTTTATTACCTCAATTTGTCCAAGTGACACCCAATGCTAGACCCACAAATGCGCCCACAAATTATGGCGTCTATCGTACTGGAAAAACGAAAGGGACAGGTAAGATGCAAGTGCTACCTGCCAGCGTTGCACAGATTGAAGGGAATTCTAATATTTATCATATGATTGTAAATGCTACTCCTGTCGGGGATGCAAATAATAATCCCCCATATTATACGAAGAATGCTGAATACAGCGTTGTTGAATATAATCGTGACTTTATTGATGTTGCATTTGATGCAAATGGATTCGCTGAATTTTCAATTCTTGATAGCTCAGTTGGTGACACAATAATCGGTTGGAAATATGCTTGGTCTGAGGCTTTGCAAACGTGGATAGCGGATACCGTGGCAACCTTAAGCTCGGGTGGAACAATACCAGCTGAACTGGGTGAAGGTGTGGGTGTCAATGGTCCAAGTATTAAATATGGTCCAGTGTGGGGCGGATTTCAGTTATTGACTGAAAATTATGGGTCTGCGGTTTTTGATTCAATCGCTTGGGTGGATATGAAACCAGAAGATGCCCCTAATTATAGTTTTACTTTTGATAATCAATTAGGTTACGGTACTGCTTTTGCGGCAGATTATGAAATTTTGTGGGGAATAGACGATACGGTAAAATTCTTTGCGCCTGATAATGGTGAATTTCGGATTCCTTTCACGGTCATCAATACATCAAGAAATGAAGATTTCAATAATAATGGAGTTCTAGATCCAGATGAAGATACAAATAGTAATGGCATTTTAGATGTTTTTACAAAGGTAAAAATTCAAGTTCAGACACGTGAGCAAGAAGGATTTGCACCAATTTCTGGGTATGAGCATTTCAAAAGTGGGAATGTTTATCTTTTTAAAGAGATGTATGTCCCTGGTGTCTCTGAAGATAGAGACAAAACGACCTGGAAATTTACGTTGACCTGGAATCAGCTTATAGGCGCTAATGTTCGACATTTCACAAGTGGAATGATTACAAAAATTGCTATTGTTAAGCCATTTGAGAAAGACGATGAACTCTGGTTTGATGCTGAAACCGCTTCTAAAATGGACAAGGTTAGTAAAGCGAGTTTAGAAGAAATTATGGTTGTCCCAAACCCATATATAGTGAGTGCTGGATGGGAACAAGATATTCATCATAAATCTATTCACTTTACGCATCTTCCTGATGAGGCAGTGATAAAAATATTCACACTTACAGGAGAACTTGTCTATACTATTTTACATAAAGACGTATTCTCAGGACAAGCTGAGTGGAATTTACGCTCTATGAATAGACAAGAAGTAGCGCCTGGTCTCTATGTTTTTGCCGTTGAAGCCCCGAATTATGAATCTTATGTTGGAAAATTTGCGATCATTCGCTAGGAGATGAAGATGAAAAAGAAAATAATTTTAATTCTAATATTCCTAATCTTATCCAGTTTTTCCATGGGACAATCATTACAGGATTCTATTAATACGGTTTATCCTGGAAATGAATTCTCAAAAGTAGCTACATCCATTGGACAATTTTTAAAATTGGAATATGGCGCAGGTGGCGCAGGAGTAGCCGGCGCATATACTGCACTTGCGAAAGGTGCGGTTTCGATGGCTTGGAATCCAGCTGGTTTAGGTTTTGTCACAAGTCCCGAATTGTATATGAGCCAAAATACTTTATATGCAGGTATTTCGAGTAACTATCTTGGCGCTGGCTTTCCTCTTGGAGGTGCGAATGTTCTTGGGATTTCCGTTCAATATATGAGTTCGGGAGATATGGAAGTTACAACCCTCGATTATCCAGATGGAACTGACGAAATGTTTCAAGCAAATTCAATGTCTTTGGGCCTTTCATTTGCACGAAGACTGACAGATAGGTTATCAGTTGGGATAACAGGAAAATATATCACAGAAAGTATTTACAAAGAAACAGCCAGTACATTTGGATTTGATGTCGGCTCCAATTTTGACTTGGGTATTTATGGTTTAATTTTAGGCATGTCGCTTCAAAATTTTGGCGGAAGTGCACGTTTTGATGGACCTGATTTAAACTATGATATGAATACGACGAAAGATATTCAAGGACATCCAGAATTGACATCACGTCTCCTTACGGACGAGTGGCCCCTTCCAATCGTATTTAGGATGGGATTACGCGCCGACTTGGTAGGTGGAATGAGTCCTTGGAAAAAATCATTATCAAATAGATTTACATTATTAGTCGATGCGAATGATCCATTTGATGCGGCTTTGCGCGGTGCCTTGGGTTTTGAATATGCTTGGCATGAACTTTTTTATGTCAGAGGTGGTTATAAAATTGGTTACGAATGGTCCGTTGGATATGATGTCTACGAGGTCGAATACAATGATGCTTTTGATGTTGGTGAAACTTATATAGATGAAAATGACAACAAACAATGGGACGCTGGCGAAGAGTTTACAGATGGTTTAAGAGTCTTGGTTGACACTGTCAAGCGCGATAGTTGGGGTAGTTTTTATGAAAATGGACGCTATCCTTTTAAAAATTTCTCCGTCGGTACAGGTATCAATTATAACTTGTATGGTACAAAATTGTTATTTGACTACTCCTTGTCTAATATGGGTATATTAGGCGCGGTTCAACAAGTCAGTTTAGGTATGACTTTTTAATCGAAAATTACATAAAGAGGTAAACATGAAAACACTACTAAAACTAACTCTCGCATTAGCACTTGTTGTTACAGCTTGGGCAAATTCACATGAAGCTCTAAACAGAAATGGAGCAACCATTATTCTTAAAACAGCAGACTGGCCTGGTACCATTAGTACCCCTGAAGCCAGTACTTCTGCGAGTAGAGACATCCAAAATGGTAATTATGCAATTGCATGTCAAAACGCAGAAGGCAGCTATGATATTAATATGGAAAATTATATTTATTCTCCTGTTGTCTCATTACCTGCTGGCAATACGGTCGTTGGAGATTTCGTTATTAGAGGTTCATTTGCTGATCCAAATGAATTCCCAGATGTAGATTTTTGGGGTGTAGAAGTTTCTCCTGATGCTGGAACAACATGGTATTATGTTTCAAATCCTTATGATGATCCAGCCGGTAGTAATTATGTTTACTCTGATGCGCCCGCTGAGTGGTCATCATTTAATGATTCATATTCAACTCCGATTAATATTGATAATTACGCTGCTATGGATGTTCAATTTCGCTGGTACTTTCACTCTGATGCTGATAGCCCAATGGGAGAAGGTATTTTTGTTGATGACTTCTCACTCACTGTTGATGGCTCTGTAACGTATATGGAAGATTTTGAAGATGGGAATTTGGATGGTTGGGTTAGTGAAGATGCAACCGCGACACCTCCTTTATGGCATCAATCGACCGTAAATGCTTATGCAGGTCAATCTTGGGCTATGAACGATCCTGAAATAGGCAATGCTGGCGGATATTTAGATCATTGGTATCAAACATTTGATTCCCCCGAAGTTGCATTACCAACTGCGGCTCCCGTTACACTTACTTTTATGCAAAACAGAAATGTTGAAGCAATAGCTGGCGCAACAGCTCCTTACAATGGCTGGGATGGCACAAATGTTAGGATTTCTGTTGATGGTGGTACAACGTGGACGGTTTTAACTGGTGTTGTTCCTGCTTATAATAGTACAAGTTTATATAGTTTTGGCTTTGAATTTGGTGAAGGAGCCGGCGTAGCTGGTTGGGGCGGTAGTTCCAACGGATGGCAAGCTGTTACATTTACGATTCCAGAAGCTTATTATGGTCAAAATGCAATGTTTAGATGGGCATTTGCATCGGACCCAGGTTTTTCAACGCCTGACGATCCAACCATGTTTGGTTGGTTGATTGATGATATTGATATCGCTGGTGTTTTGACAAATGACGGTGAAACAAGTGACGGTTGGGTTGCTGCATCACAAGTTCCTATTGCTGGAGATTTATGGCATATTGTATTTGTCGCTGAATTACCAAGTCCAATGTCTTTAACGGCAGAAGCTTCTGATTCGCAAGTTGATTTGACATGGCAAACGCCTGTTACAGGTGCAACGCAAGGATTACAATATGATTCAGGCGCGTACTCATATTACTTAAATGATATGCAACCCTATGGTGTTGTTTTTGATATTGCGGATGATGGTACCGTTGTAAAAAATGCAAAATTATCTTTATATGGTAACCCAGCGTTTGTTGGTTTAACCGATGTCTTTGTTTATGCTGTAAATGATACGGGTGCACCTAGTACGCTTTTGCATACGGTTACAGGTGTTGTTCCTGCTACATATCCAACTCAAACAGTTGTTGATTTACAAAGTGCAGGTTTGATTTTTAATGCCGGCGAGCAATTTGCTATTGGTGTAGGTAATTTTTCTGGTGGAAATCAAGGTGTATTAGCCGAACAAGATACAGTCGGTTCACTTCCTACAGGCCACTCCTTTGTTTTTGGTGGTGACGCTTGGTACGCAATTGATTATGCTTATACTGCTATTTCTAACTTAGGGATTCGTGCAGATGTTGTTGTTCCAGGCGAAGGCTTAACACCCATTTCGTACAATCTTTATCGTAGAACTACTGGGATGGAATATGGCGATGCTCTTTTAGCAAACTATGTTGGATTAGCTTATTCGGACGCCTCTGTGAATAATGGAACAGAATATTATTATGCAGTCTCTGCTAATTATGAAATGGGCGGCGAAGGTGTACTTTCAGGTGAAGTTTATGCAATGCCTGAATCACAATCTGTTTATGAAATATCCTATGATGACGGAACAGCAGAAGCTGGATGGGACAATCAAGGTGCTTACGGAACATACATGGCTGTAAAATTTACACCCGAAGCCTACCCTGTTACTATTAAAAGACTTCGTTATTTTGTAAACGGTGAATCCTCTGGAAATGCTAGACTTATCGTTTGGGATGATGAAGGAGCTAACGGTAATCCTTCTGACGAAACAGGCGATGAAACAGGCGATTTGACTTATTTAACGTCTTCACTAGGACCCGGTTGGAATGCAATTGATATTTCGGCTGATTCGATAAGAATTACAAGCGGTTCATTTTATGTTGGATTAAAACGATTTACTTCGACGCCCGCCATTGGTGTGGATCAAACAGGTGACGCTGCCGATAGGTCTTTTGTGAACTTAGGTTCATCATGGGAAAGTTTTTCATCCCTAGGACTTGCTTATAATCTTATGATCCGTGCTGATTTAGATTCCACTGGTGCCGTCGTTGGCGTTGATAAGCGTGATAATTTGATTCCTATTACATATAGTTTATCTCAAAACTATCCAAACCCTTTCAACCCTCTGACAACAATTGATTATAGCATTGCTCAAACAAGTGATGTTCGATTAACTGTCTATGATATCTCTGGAAAAGTTATGGAAAATATGGTGAATGAAAATCAAACTGTTGGCAACTATAGTGTTACGATTGATGCATCAAGATTTGCTTCCGGTGTCTATTTTTACAGGATTGAAACAGCCAATTTCAATGCTACGCGGAAAATGATTCTATTAAAGTAATATTTAATTAGAATATTGTATTAAAAAGCCGGGCATTGTTATTATACAATTTCCGGCTTTTGTTTTCATACCTTAAGGAGGTAAAAAAATGAAGATGATAAAATTATTAATATTTGGATTCTCGCTCATTGTGCTGGCTTGGTCTGCTCCAATAAATGATGTCCACCATGATCGATTTCTATTTTGTATAGAAGGTGATGCATTAATTGAAAAGCCTGTTATAGAAAACGGAATCGCTAAATTTAATATCAAAGAGTTAGATGATTTACTAAACTCTTTTTCACCAATTTCTATTGAACAGTGGCTCCCAAATGCACGATCAGAAGATCGTGATGGAGAGGTTTTACTCACAAATATTTACGAAATTCAGTTTGATAGAGAAACTAAATTATTAGATGACATGATATCTGAAGTCGCAAAAACTACAGGCGTTTTGTATGCTGAACATTCAAATATTCATAGACTTGACTATAACCCCAATGATCCTCGTATTGGTTATCAATGGTTTTTAGACCGAATTGAGGCGAAATCAACTTGGGATTTATGGGACATCGAAAATAGTGTTCAACCCGGTAATAGAGAAATTGTCTTAGCAAGTGTTGATACGGGTGTTCAATATACGCATCCAGATTTGGCGAATTCTATGTGGATTAATAAAGACGAAATCCCTTTAAATCTGCATGCTGCTATTGATACAAACGGTGATAGTTTTATTACTCCCGCTGAACTGATTGCCTATGTCGGTGATGCTGACGGCAACGGAACGGCAAACCTTCAAGATGCCGTATCAAGCAATTCCAATCTTACGACAGGTACGGATACGGATGGAAATGGTTATAATGATGATATTATAGGCTGGGATATTGCAGGCGTGACATCTGGAACATCTGACTCTGATAATGACCCAATGGCATCTATTACGGGACCTGCCTATATCGACAATCGGATGCATGGAACACATGTCGCAGGTTTGTTGGCAGCAACAACTGACAATGGTGTGGGAATTGCGTCTGTCATATTTAACGGTTCGGTCATGCCTGTAAAGTGTTTATATGATCAAGATACTTACGGATATGTTTCAGGTGGATATAATGGTATTTTATATGCTGCTCATGCGGGTGCGAATATCATCAATTGTTCTTGGGGTGGTACCGGTTGGGGCTATAGCGAACAATCAACTATTAATAATGTTTTTGACAATTATGGAGCCGTTATCGTAGCGGCGGCAGGTAATGGAAACGATGATGGTACGCCTTCAGGTACGGCACATTATCCATCAGGATATGATAATGTAGTGTCGGTCACAGCCGTGGGTTCGAGCGATGCATTTCATTGGGCTAACTATGGAGATGGGGAAGGGAATCCCAACTTTTTCGGAGTTGATATTTCAGCACCCGGTGAAAATATACAGTCAACAGTTTTTACGACACAAGGTTCGTATTCAAGTTGGCCAGGTACGTCAATGGCATCACCTATTGTAGCAAGTGCGTTTGGATTACTCATGTCCAAAAACCCAAGCGCAACGCAAGATTGGCTGATTAATACAATTTTGGAAAGTACTGACAATATTGACGATATAAATCCAGGCTATATTGGTCAGTTAGGAACAGGAAGACTTAATGTATATAATGCTATTGCACGGTCAGTGTTTCCTTCCATTAGCTACACATCCTATAGTATGGAAATTATCAATGATAATGGCGACGGACAACTGACACCTGGAGAAGAAGTTAAATTACGCGTTACGCTAATGAATCAAACGGGTTGGATGAGTGCTGAAAATGCGACAGGCTATTTATCTTGTGACAATCCTTATGTGACAATTACGGATAGTATTGGAGCATACGGCACTGTTTCATCGGGTAATGTCGGTGTTAATTTATTTGATCGCTATCAATTTAATGTTTCAAGTGAAGCACCTGCTGCTGATATAGAATTTACATTGAGAATCGAGGCAAATATGGAGAGTGAAAATCCATATATTGTTGCTTTCAATTTTATAATTCCAATTTCATTATGGCAGCTAAATTTTCCAATAGAATTATCTCAGTCGGTAGTGACGGGGAATGCTGTTATTGACATAAATGGTGACGGCATTAATGAAATAATCTTTGGTGGCCAAGATAGTCTGCTGCATGCAATTCAAGTAGACGGTACCGAGCTAGCGAATTTTCCAATTGCATTTAATGGAAAATTTGATGCAACACCTGCAATTGGTGATGTTGATAATAATGGTGATTTAGAAATTGTTATCGGCAATAAAAATGGTGAATTATATATTATTCAAAGTGATGGCTCATATGAATCAATATGGACAGCATCAGGCTACTTACAGGCGACACCGACTCTCTATGATTTTGATTCGGATGGAGATTTAGAAATCGTAGCATTAGGATGGGACTATGAAGTAGCAGTAATGCATCACGATGGAACCATGCTTTCAGGTTATCCACTTACCCTCAGTGGGGAACGAATGAGCAAAGGTGGGGCAGTAGGTGACATTGATGGCGATGGTTCGGCTGAGATTATTTTTGGAACTTGGGGATACAAATTACATGCATTATCGAATAGTGGTGAAGAACTTGCTGGTTTTCCCGTTTCGCTCCCCAATAGAATCATAAGTGAAGTATCACTGGGGAATATTGATAATTCATTGGATAACAAATTAGAAATTCTGGTTGGATGCGATGATGACTATGTATATGCAGTTGATTACAGTGGCGCCACTTTATGGAGCTACTCGAATTCTTCACAAAACATTCGAACATCACCTGGCATCGCGGATATTAATAATGACGGTTTCTTAGAAATATTTTTTGGTAGTTATGATCGTTTTATCTATGGATTGGATTATCAAGGCAATGTATTACCTGGTTACCCCGTGGAGACAGGCTCTTACATATTGTCATCACCAACATTTGCAGATCTAAATAATGATGGCTCAGACGAGTTATTTGTGGGATCAAATGATGGCGCTATAATGGGTTTAAACAATGATGGTTCGTCAGTCTCAGGCTTCCCTATCAGTACAGGTTATAAAGTGCAAGGGACACCAACTATGTTTGATTTTGATGGTGATGGCGATATTGAGCTCGTTGTTGGGAATGATAGTAGTTTAATCGTCGCGGATATCTCTTCCGCCGCATCGATTCAAACTTCTTGGTTCACGCATCAGGCAAATTATTACCGAACTGGATTATATAATTCAGGGATTATTGTCGGGATTGATAAATCCATATACAAATCAGAAGGATTTGAACTTGGATTCGCATACCCTAATCCTTTCAACCCTTCCACAAATATTCAATACCGTTTATCGGTAAAAACGAATATTCGCTTATCGGTTTACGACCTGACGGGTAGAGAAATTGCTGTTTTAGAAAATAATACGAAACTCCCAGGGCAGTACTCGGCAACATGGTATGGACAAAATAGCTTAAACGAGAACGTCTCATCGGGTGTTTATTTATTAAAACTCGAATCGGATGATGCTATATCAACTCAAAAAGTTGTTTTATTAAGATAGATTACTAGAAATAAATATAGAAAAAATAGGGCAGGTTTAACCTGCCCTATTTTTTTATCAAATTAATTATATTGGAGTTAAATTATAAATAAAAATCGATTTCAAATTACATTAGAAATCGGATGTAATTATTAATTGAATAAGGGAGACAATTAATTTTGGTTACCACGCTTTCTGCAAACATTAGCAACAAATCTCGAGTCCGTTTAAAGTAATATTGCTTATCAAATATTTCTTCTTGCCTATGGGTAGGTGGTCGATTATAATCGCCAGCTTTCTGAAAATAGATAATCAAAAATGTTTGGTATAGGGCTTAGAAATAAGAAAATTATTTGGATTATTTTTAATATTATTCTTGCCTATCAGTAGGTGGCCGATTATAATCGCCCGCTTTCTGAAAACATAATAAAGAACCCCGCAAAAAAACGAAAATATTTATTCAAATTATGCCAAATATTTAGTTGACAGCCTATACTCCTCAGAGTATAATTGCGGGCTTTCAAAATAAGAAAGTTTTGGGGAATTTTCCCCGTGTTTTTTGACAAAAATGGTGTGCAGGATCAAAGTTAATATGAGCGAAGCTCGTTTGACGAGATTCGATTTTTTACAAAAAATAAACATAAAATAAAATGAGTCAAAATAAACTACAATGGAGAGTTTGATCCTGGCTCAGGATGAACGCTGGCGGCGTGCTTAACACATGCAAGTCTAGGAGAAAGTTGTCTTCGGATGATTATTAAACTGGCGAACGGGTGAGTAACGCGTAGGCAACCTACCTTTAAGTTTGGAATAATCTCGGGAAACTGGGACTAATACCGAATAAGGTATTCATGCATAAGTGTGGATATTAAAGTGGCTTCGGCCACGCTTTTGGATGGGCCTGCGTCTGATTAGCTTGTTGGTGAGGTAATGGCTTACCAAGGCTACGATCAGTAGCTGGTCTGAGAGGATGATCAGCCACACTGGGACTGAGATACGGCCCAGACTCCTACGGGAGGCAGCAGTGGGGAATATTGCGCAATGGACGAAAGTCTGACGCAGCAACGCCGCGTGATCGATGACGCTTTAAGGAGTGTAAAGATCTGTCCTAAGGGAAGAATGGTTTCAAGTTGAATAAGCTTGATTCGTGACGGTACCTTAGAAGAAAGCGCCGGCTAACTTCGTGCCAGCAGCCGCGGTAATACGAGGGGCGCAAGCGTTGTCCGGATTCATTGGGTGTAAAGGGTGCGTAGGTGGATCAATAAGTTGGAATTTAAATCCCGCAGCTTAACTGCGGACCTGGTTCCAAAACTGTTGGTCTTGAGTTCGAAAGAGGGGAGTGGAATTCCTAGTGTAGCGGTGGAATGCGTAGATATTAGGAGGAACACCAGTGGCGAAGGCGGCTCTCTGGTTCGATACTGACACTAAGGCACGAAAGCGTGGGGAGCAAACAGGATTAGATACCCTGGTAGTCCACGCCGTAAACGATGAGTACTTGGTGCTGGAGGAATTCAACCCCTTCGGTGCCGGAGTTAACGCGTTAAGTACTCCACCTGGGGACTACGGTCGCAAGGCTGAAACTCAAAGGAATTGACGGGGGCCCGCACAAGCGGTGGAACATGTGGTTTAATTCGAAGCAACGCGAAGAACCTTACCTAGCTTTGACATGTCAGTGAAAATTCGGTGAAAGCCGAATCCTCCAAGAGCTTGCTCGAGGACACTGTCACAGGTGGTGCATGGCTGTCGTCAGCTCGTGTCGTGAGATGTTGGGTTAAGTCCCGCAACGAGCGCAACCCCTATCCCTATTTGCCATCAGGTTATGCTGGGCACTATATGGAGACTGTACGCGCAAGCGTGAGGAAGGTGGGGATGACGTCAAGTCAGTATGTCCCTTACAGCTAGGGCTACACACGTGTTACAATGGCCGGTACAGAGGGTCGCGAAGCCGCAAGGTGGAGCCAATCCCAAAAAACCGGTCTAAGTTCGGATTGGGGTCTGCAACTCGACCCCATGAAGGTGGAATCGCTAGTAATCCCGGATCAGCACGCCGGGGTGAATACGTTCCCGGGCCTTGTACACACCGCCCGTCACGCCATGGAAGTTGGTAGTGCCGTAAGCCAGTGGCCTAACCCCTCGGGGAAGGAGCTGTCAATGGTAAGACCGATGACTAGGGCGAAGTCGTAACAAGGTAGCCGTACTGGAAAGTGCGGCTGGATCACCTCCTTTCTAAGGAGCCAGCGGAGCGCAAGCTCCAGCTAGGTTGAGCATATTACCAAAACCTGCATACCCTTTTTCTTTTAATACTTCCGAAGGAAGCTATTAAAAGGACCCCGGCATAGCTCGCAGAGCGACGCCAGGGTTATATATATATTGTTTTTTTACAATGATCCTTTGTTGGATACGAGTCTGGAAACAGACGGCGAGTTATGGGCCTATAGCTCAGGTGGTTAGAGCGCACGCCTGATAAGCGTGAGGTCGATAGTTCGAGTCTATCTAGGCCCACTATAACAACAAAGGGGCTTTAGCTCAGTTGGGAGAGCGCCTGGTTTGCAACCAGGAGGTCATCGGTTCGATCCCGTTAAGCTCCACATTGATGATTCTGAGGAATTATCGAGATCTTTGACAAGTTGGGAAAAAGTAATGAATACTAATGTATTTATACATGAGTAGCCGCAATTATGCGCATTAGATATTAGAATACAAATTACAGATATAAAACGATCAGTATTATTTGATCAAGCTACTAAGGGCGTACGGTGGATGCCTAGGCACAAGAAGACGATGAAGGACGTGGTAAGCTGCGATAAGCCTCGGAGAGATGCAAACTATCTTTGATCCGGGGATTTCCGAATGGGGAAACCCAACACAGGTCATGCTGTGTTACTCCCTCCCGAATATATACGGAGGGTAGAGTCAACGGAGGGAATTGAAACATCTTAGTACCTTCAGGAAAAGAAATCAAAATGAGATTTCCGGAGTAGCGGCGAGCGAAACGGAAACAGTCTAAACTTGAACTGTGTCAAACCTGCAAGTGTTGCAGTTCAGGGGTTGTGGGATAGTTCTAGATGGGTTTGCAGACCCGTCGGGAAGTCAAAAATCCAATTGTTAATAGAAGGACCTGGAAAGGTCCGCCATAGAGGGTGATAGCCCCGTAAATGAAAACATTTGGACTTCCTGGGAATTATTCCCGAGTAGGGCGGAACACGAGAAATTCCGTTTGAATCTGGGTAGACCACTATCCAAGACTAAATACTCTCTTGTGACCGACAGTGAACTAGTACCGTGAGGGAAAGGTGAAAAGTACCTCTGACGAGGAGTGAAATAGAGCCTGAAACCGTATGTCTACAAGCGGTCGAACCGGGATTTAGTTCCGGAACGGCGTGCCTTTTGCATAATGAGCCTGGGAGTTACTCCTATGTTGCAAGGTTAAGGAACATATCCGGAGCCGTAGCGAAAGCGAGTCTTAATAGGGCGAATAGTAACATGGGGTAGACCCGAAGCTGAGTGAGCTTACCATGGTCAGGATGAAGCTGTAGTAAAATACAGTGGAGGTCCGAACCAGGATGGGTTGAAAACCGTTTGGATGAACTGTGGTAAGGGGTGAAAGGCCAATCAAACTCAGCGATATCTGGTTCTCTTCGAAATAGCTTTAGGGCTAGCGTCGGTACCGAGTGTTACGGGGGTAGAGCACTGAATGGGCTAGGGGTCCCACAAGATTACCAAACCCAATCAAACTCCGAATACCGTAACATGCTTACCGGCAGTCAGGCAGTGGGGGATAAGCTTCATTGCCGAAAGGGAAACAGCCCAGACCAACAGCTAAGGTCCCTAAATCTGTGCTAAGTGATAAAGGATGTGAAATTGCTAAAACAGCTAGGAGGTTGGCTTAGAAGCAGCCACCCTTGAAAGAGTGCGTAACAGCTCACTAGTCGAGGAATTTTGCGCCGATAATCGTCGGGACTATAAGCACAGTACCGAAGCTTTGGATTTTGAATTTATTCAAAGTGGTAGAAGAGCGTTCTGTTAACCGTTGAAGGCATACCGGAAGGATTGCTGGAGGACACAGAAATGATTATCCAGGCACGAGTAGCGATAAACCAGGTGAGATTCCTGGTCACCGAAAGCCTAAGGTTTCCTGAGTAAAGCAACTCTGCTCAGGGTTAGTCGGACCCTAAGGCGAGGCCGAAAGGCGTAGTCGATGGGAAACGGGTTTAATATTCCCGTACCACTTATATAGCGTTTGAGCTATGGGGAACACAGAAGTGAAAGTTCAGCCAGCGATTGAAAGTGCTGGTTTAAGGTCGTAGGGCGATCCGGTAGGCAAATCCGCTGGATCATTAAACCTGAGAGCCGAATAGGAGGGCCTAGCCCATAAACTGAACCTAATCCCGCTGTCAAGAAAACCCTCTATGTGAGTTATATAGGTGTCCGTACCGCAAACCAACACAGGTAGGCGAGATGAGTATTCTAAGGTGCGCGAGAGAACTCTGGTTAAGGAACTCGGCAAATTAACTCCGTAACTTCGGGAGAAGGAGTGCCCGCCGATGATATCTCTTTACGAGAAAAGATAGGTGGGCCGCAGTGAAATGGCCCAAGCGACTGTTTACCAAAAACACAGGTCTCTGCTAAGTCGTAAGACGAAATATAGGGACTGACACCTGCCCGGTGCTGGAAGGTTAATAGGAGCGCTTAGACTTCGGTCGAAGGTGTGAATTGAAGCCCCAGTAAACGGCGGCCGTAACTATAACGGTCCTAAGGTAGCGAAATTCCTTGTCGGGTAAGTTCCGACCTGCACGAATGGTGTAACGATTTGGGCACTGTCTCGACCAGAGACTCGGCGAAAATGAAGTGTCGGTGAAGATGCCGGCTACCCGCGGCAGGACGGAAAGACCCCGTGAACCTTTACTACAGCTTGACATTGGGTTTTGGTTTTTATTGTAGAGAATAGATGGGAGGCTTTGAAGCATCGACGCCAGTTGGTGTGGAGCCGTCTTTGGAATACCATCCTATATTTGCTGAAATTCTAACCAGGTACCTTGAATCAGGTACTGGGACATTGTCTGGTGGGTAGTTTGACTGGGGCGGTCTCCTCCTAAACAGTAACGGAGGAGCGCAATGGTTCCCTCAGCACGGTCGGTAATCGTGCGTAGAGTGTAAACGCATAAGGGAGCTTGACTGCGAGACTTACAGGTCGAGCAGGTGCGAAAGCAGGTGTTAGTGATCCGGTGGTTCCGCGTGGAAGGGCCATCGCTCAACGGATAAAAGGTACTCCGGGGATAACAGGCTTATCTCCCCCAAGAGCTCATATCGACGGGGAGGTTTGGCACCTCGATGTCGGCTCGTCGCATCCTGGGGCTGGAGAAGGTCCCAAGGGTTGGGCTGTTCGCCCATTAAAGCGGCACGCGAGCTGGGTTCAGAACGTCGTGAGACAGTTCGGTCCCTATCCGCCGTGGGCGCAGGAGATTTGAGAGAACTTATTCCTAGTACGAGAGGACCGGAATGAGGAATCCTCTGGTGTACCAGTTGTCGTGTCAACGGCATCGCTGGGTAGCTATGATTCTTAGAGATAAGCGCTGAAAGCATCTAAGCGCGAAACTCGACTCAAGATAAGATCTCCCTTCCGGTTTATCCGGACTGAAGGTAACTTAAAGACTATGAGTTTGATAGGCCACAGGTGTAAGCGCAGTAATGTGTTCAGCCGAGTGGTACTAATTTACCGTGAGGCTTGATCAATATTATTCTAATTCTAATATGCAAGTTTGAACTACTCAACTTTTTCCCATACTTTGTCAATTCAAGTGGAATTCAATGATGAATTCGACTCAGGTGATTCTCCGTAATGGAATCAACCAAATGTTTTTTGATTTTTCGACGACTTTAGCACAGGGGAAACACCCGATCCCATTCCGACCTCGGAAGTTAAGGCCTGTAGCGCCGATGATAGTGCCTTCTTTGAGGGTGTGAAAGTAGGACGTTGTCGAGAAACCTTGAAGAGCCCCAACCTTGGGGCTCTTTTTTTTTATCAATTTCACAATTATACCTCATCTTCCCCTATTGAGAAATGCAAGTCTTTCGCAACAGTCCTCTGCCATCTCAGCACCCTTTGCAATACACTTCGGCATTGCAGGTGGGGAGTCCATGTACCCACAAATGTGGAGCAGGTGAATTACACGTAACCGAAAGCTCCACTATATTATATTAATCCCTGCTCCCAGCCACCATTCACAACCCCAAAATTCCCAAAACGCAAGTCCGATTCCCGGTGCGTATAAAATGACCCTTATTCAATTGGTAATAGTTCCGTCTTCATAGCCATCCCGGCCACATCACAACCCTATATGATCCAAATAATTCATTCCATTTCTATCATTAATGGCTATGCATATGTTGTTTATACCTATGTCACAAACTAAATTCTCGCTAAATAGAAGTTGACATGGCGCACGCAGACGAGATCTGCGTGTCTTATATTGCTTCTGTGCAGGAGGAAACTATGAAAAAAATGCTAGCCTATATACTTACTCTCTTAACTGTGGCTGTGACCTATGGTCAATCGCTACAGGTCACTGCCCAACCAGACCTGGCAGAGTGGGATATAATTTATTTAACTGACTTCGATTTTGAAAATGGACAGAACAATCCGTTGATTTTTGGGTATCGTATTTCAGTTTCGGATAACGTTTATCCAGTGTCAGATGTCCATGTGTCTTTTAGCATGACGGCCAATGTGCCGTCACTCGGATTGGCTAATGAAATGCTTTTCAATGCCAGCGTAATAATGACACTTCAAGCGCCGATTTATATTTCAAATCGCGATTTAGATCAAAATATGCAGGATCGTGGGATCGCAGATGAACTTGGGAACCAAATTAGTTTTGATTCCTTTACTCTGGATATGATTGATGAGGATCAGAGGAATGGCCTGATCAACACGGTAATGACTCTTGGTAGCATGCCCTCTGGAAACTATTCTTTTAATCTGAATGTCTCAGCAGCAGGCTATGACTTTGCTCCCATTGGATTTCAGCCAAATAAACAAATTACAATCGTAACCCCAGCCAACATCGATTTGATATCTCCCTCCCAATGGTGGGAATTCGTTGATGATACCAATCCACAATTTGAGTGGAATTCTTCAGGTTGTGATGAGTATTATATTCGAATTTGTGAATATAATCCTATTCGCCACAGTTCTCCAGAAGATGCCATGGGGAGCGATGCTTCTTATCCCTATCCTGATGTCGGCGACTTCGCCTTTGTAGGTAGCAGTAACCAGTTGGACTATGCATCTGTATCTGGAAAAAAACCTCTAGAAGTCGGAAAAACATATGCCTGGCAGGTTAAGAAAAAGTGCTCAACAACTGGATCTGATCGCGAGTTTTATAGTGAAATTTATGGTTTCACCATTTCAGAAGCAGGACAATCTATTTCTCCCTGCCAAGAGCAATTGAGAGATGTGCTTGGAGGCAGCCAGTATAACGTTCTGTTTGGGACCAACGGTCCACTTGAAGGTTATGACGAATGCGCCGATTTTTCTCTTGATGGGAATACGATAAGTCCAACGGAATTCGGAGCTCTTCTGGTTCAGCTTGTTAATGGAACCTACGAGATCGAAAGCATTACGACACAATAGGGGTTTATATGAAGTATCTTTTAAGAATACCTTTAATCATCATTCTCCTTGCCTGCGTGTCAATGACAGCTTTAGCGCAAGAGCCGATTGGTGTGATTGCAAAATCTAGTGGTAGTACATTCCACAAAAAATTCAATGCGGATGACTATTCGCCGAATGCTGTTATGGGCACTCAGCTAAAGAATAAAGACTGGATCAAAACAGGAGACGACGGTTTTGTCGCCATTTTCTTTTTAGATGACAAAAGTCAACTGAAGATAAAAAATAATTCCGAAATGGAAATTCTTGCAGCCGTGGAACGAGGCAAGATTTCTAAGACAATCTCCTTGGATTATGGTACCGTAAAAGCCAGCGTTTCCAAGCAAAAAGGTGAATTTCGAATTGCGACTCCTACATCGGTGGCTTCCGTCAAAGGAACAGAATGGTGGGTTTCCAGTAACCAAAATGGCGATGTGTTTATAGTGATGGCGGGAATCGTTGAAGTAGAAAATCTTATCAGTGGGACAGTTCAAAACGTTGGCCAGGATGAAACAGCAACTTCAAGTCCAGACGGATCAGTTGGCGTTACGGTAACTGATAACAGTAATATTCCTGATGATCCTACCGTTACAGGAGACGAAGACGACAGTGGCAGCACGATACATGAGCTTCGTATTCGCATGTTAAACACAGAAACTAATTCAGAAAAATATATTATCATCGAATACGCTGAATAACACCTGATTGAGTGACGACAAACATGATTAAACAACTACTTGCAGTTTTGCTTGTGGGTATTGGGATAAATGCAAATGCATTCCAAACCGGCGGGGAAATTATTCATATTCCACCTCACGAAGCAATCGAGGGAACCAACCTGGACATAGAGGCTATCTATACAGGCGATGTCAATGATATTTTGGCTGCCAAGATATTATATCGGCTTGCTGGCCAAGTAGGTTTTCTAGAAGAAAACATGATCCTGGGCGAAATCAAGCTAGCCGGTAGTCTCCCTGGTGAGATTATTGGAGCACCAGGAATTGAGTATGTCATCGTTGTCACCTTGAAAAATGGTGGTCTGGTTGCGTATCCATCAAATGAAGATCCCCTCTCTGAACCACAATATGTACAGGTTGCACAACAACGTCTGGCCGATTCAAGTCCAAGTGGAGCGGCAAATTTTGGGGAACTGATTATCCTCACTCCTGACCCTTCAGCTATCCTGCCATTTGGCGAGCCGATGATAATTGCAGTATCACTGTTCAATCTTGACAATGTCGATATTAATTCAGTTCGTGTCTCTTTTGATAATGTTAATGTTACTGCTTACTCCTTGATAACGACGGATCTACTCACTTATAAACCGGATGCATTGAGTGCTGGGAAGCACACTGTATTTATCGAAGTTTCAAATATCTATGGCGTACGTTTATCCTCAACAACCTGGAGTTTTAATGTCCAAAGCCAGGCGCAACAAATATTTGATATGACCATCAATGGTAATCTTAATCTTGGAACCAGAACAGATTTGATCAATATCAGTCTATCTGAAACGGACTCATTAATTGGCGTGGATACTGTTTCCATTCCTGTGTATATGCCCACATCCCAATCAGTTCACCGTGCTGATTTTTCGACCAACATAAATTTTGACTGGGCCAAGGTAAAAATATTTGGCAATCTGACCTCTAAAGAGGATGAGTCACTGCAACCTCAAAATCGTTACGGAATCAAAGTGAGAACCTCGTGGCTAAAATACGCCTATGGTGATGAGACACCCATGATGAATAGATTGGCCCTGTGGGGAAAACGTGTACGTGGTCATAACATCGATATGCGTTTTAAATGGGTGAACCTTCATATTGTAACAGGTCAAACGGCTCGCGCTACAACCGGTTCGGCCTCATTTGATAGTACAGGTTCAGAATGGAAGCGCAGCAACTATAGTTACGAGCGTGGAATATTTGCCATTCGCCCCAGCTTTGGATCAGGTAAAAATTTTCAAATCGGAATGTTCTATGTCCATACCCGCGATAGTGTTAACAGCGTTGCCTTAAGACCATCTTCATGGGATGAAACAACCTTTGCTGAAGAATTATTCGGCACCGATGAATCAGTGATTGTTGGTTTTGGCGATGACTTTTACACCATGGGAGATAGCTCCAGACCAATCCGTTATTATTTGAATGGAAACAATCCTGAGGATAATATCGTGGTTGGCTCTGACATCCAATTTGCTCTGGACAATCATAGGTTCGTTCTCGAAGGTAGCGCTGCTTTTTCATTCTATAATCGAAATATTGTAGATGGACCCCTTACCAGATCTCAACTTGACACATTTGGACTACTTTCAGATACAACATTTGATGACCATATTGGAACCGGAAGCTTAGGTGAAAAGGATGCCGATGGGAACTTGATCGGTATTCCCTTCTCAACTTTAGACGATGCCCTTTCTGGAATGAGTTTTCTTTTGACCGACGGTAAATTTGATCCCGCCAATCTGGCTGACTACTTTATCCTGAATGAAAACTTGACTTTGCCTGTGGATCTGGAAAATCTTGCTGCCGGAAACACGCTTAAAGCGCTTACTACACTGGCCTTGAATTTCACAGCAAAACTCAACTATTATGGTCATTTCGTCAATGTAGACTATCACCATGTTGGACCTGGCTATAAAGCGCTGGGCAGTCCGGTGTTGAGGCTTGATGGGAAGGGGTGGAACGGTTGGAAATTTACGGACAAAATCCGTATGCTCAATAATATGCTCTATTTGAATATTGGCTGGGAATTATACAAAAATAATACGACATCTCAAGATCCAGTTGATGACCCTCGCCTCGTCCAAAATGCCTTTAGTGGCGGAATTACTCTTAATCCCGGACGGGGACTACCTTCCGTATCAACCAATATGAAATTCTTCACTCGCGATAATAATATTGATGAAATCTCCAATGTGGTTCAGATATTTGGTGAAGATACAGTGGAGTTTATTATTGATGAACGAGAACTGAATGAATCATTAAGTACTAATGTAAATTTAACCTATAATCTTAAAACAGGTCCAGTAGTTAATACGCTTTCCTTCAATATGATGCGCTCAAATATGGACAATATTGTCATCGGCAAAGAAGGCTTGCTCAGAAATTCTACGCTGTATGGAATCATTGTTAAGTCCGACTGGATGATACCGCTTACAACGACATTGGCAATTCGAAATAATCGCAATCAGCTCTATGAAACCTCCAATCCGAATTATCAAACCAATACTTTTAGCACCTATCGAATGGGTGCGGGTTATAGACTCTTTGGGGGAGATTTGGTGTTTCGAGGAAGTCTTCAGTACCTGACTTTTGAATCTGAAAAATATTTACTTGAAGAATTGGCATCCACACTAAGGACTCAGACCAATCTTGAATTTAATACCCAGTATACTTTCAAACCGGTTGTCGTTGGAAGCTCGAAGATCAAAACACGGGTGATTGGTAGTTATGAGCAGCGTACATACGCTAACGACTATTCAAGCTATGCTGATAATATGATCTCAGCTCGATTGGAGATGACCTTTTAATAGTGAGCAACCAATATATCGGGGAGTAGCATGCTGAGAAAATATGGCATCGGAATTTTATTTACTGTAGTTGCTATCATCCTGGCAATCACAACTGAAATTCTGGGTCTACTCGATCTGGCGAATTACAAACTCTTAGATTACAACTTTCAGCTCCGTGGCCCCCTTTCCTCCTGGGCATCTCATCAAAACAATCCTAACGACAGTCTGGATGTTGTTCTCATCGACGTGGACGATGAAAGTTTTCGTTTACTGTCAGAAATTGGCTGGCCATATCCCCGTGGAGAAATATGGGATGCAGTCATTAGAAACCTCACAAATGTGGGTGCAAAAGTAATTGTATTTGATATCCAGTTTGATGCCCGCGATGCCAGTACCGCTCAAGTATTATCCGTATTCAAGGGCGAACTCCCTCCAGGATATCAGGATGGGGACCAGGAATTAGCAGATGCTATTTTGTATGCACGGGAGCGAGGCACCGAAGTTGTTATGGCCTCTACAATCAAAACAGAGCCATCCCGCGTCCCGCCCCAACTTCTGATGACTCCGAATGATATCATTATGAAAGCCAATCCTGATCACGGTTTGGTAGATATCGATGAGGATAAGGACCATTTTACACGTCGCTATCCAGTTTTTGGAGCGATGGCTCATGATGCTGATGTCTGGCGGCCATCTCTGGCCATGAAAGCGGTCAAATATTATTTGGATATACCAGACGATCCAGGTCTTGTCTATAACATGGAATCAGGTGAATTTAATTTTGGTCCCATTTCAATTCCAACCTATGGATCACACTACCCCGGTTTTTTGACCAATATATATGGACCTGCATCTCATGCTCACATCGGAGCCTCTGAAGCGTGGCAGACCTTTCAACGTTTTCCCCTGGTGTGGATCATCGATACAGATGATTATGCGCTCCCCTTTGAGGAAGAAGACACCAATTGGATGTCAAATTTTGATCCTAATAGTGACTTGAATATGATGATGTCCATGATTGATCCAGATTTTGAGGTCATGTCGAGCCCTTTTCAAGATAAAATATGTATCATCGGTGTATCAGTTGAAGTCATGCACGATTATAAATCAACTGCATTTTTTGATTATTTAGGGGCACCCACATTAATGCCCGGATTTGAATATCACGCCAATGCCACTCAAACACTGTTAGATCAAAATTTTGTCCATGTATTCGGAAAAACCATTGAATTTAGCTCAGATTCTGCACTCTTCCATATTTTGCTCATTATTCTTTGCGCCGTTTTGGCATATCTGGCGATCGCCTTTTTTGACCCACTATGGGGAGGTATCATAATTGCGCTTGAAGGACTTATTTTATTCAGCATAAGTGTGGGATTGTTTACCACAGATTATTTGTGGTTCTTTAAATGGATTTCAGGCAATTCTGAGAATATTCTGGTTCCGGCCCCTGGTGAAACATTATTTGTACCGATTATCGCTCCTTTGCTAGTCATGGTGCTTACCTATGGTACAAATGTGCTCTATAAATTTATGGCGGAGCAAAAAGATAAGCATTTTCTCAAAGATACTTTTGGAACCTATATAGCACCTGAACTCATCGAAAAAATGTATAAGGAGAAACAGGAACCAAAATTGGGTGGCGATTCTGGGGTTCACACTGCATTCTTCACAGATATCCAGAGTTTTTCAAGTTTTTCAGAAAAATTATCACCGGCAGAGGTTGTTGAGCTTCTCAATGAATACCTGACAGCCATGACGGACATTCTCCTGGAGAATAAGGGAACGCTGGACAAATATATCGGTGACGCTATAGTCGCCTTTTATGGCGCTCCAGTTCCAGTAGAGAACCATGAAAAAATGGCCTGCCTAACTGCTGTCCATATGCAGTTGGGGTTGGATAAGCTTAGAAAAAAATGGCAGTCTGAAGGTGATCGCTGGCCAGATATTGTTCACAACATGCAAAATCGTATTGGTATTGCCACTGGTGAAATGGTTACTGGAAACATGGGGTCTGCAATGCGCATGAATTATACCATGATGGGAGATATTGTAAATACAGCCGCTCGGTTGGAGTCGTCGGCAAAACAATATGGTGTGTATATTCAAGTTGCTGAAGCGACCTACCTGGCTGCAAAAAATGATTTCGAGTGGCGAGATCTAGACTATGTCGTCGTCAAAGGCAAAAACGAACCGGTCCGTGTTTATGAGCTCTTCTCAACCAAGGGAAATTTGCCTGAAGGCTACGCTGAGATGATCGAGTCCTTTCATAAAGCTTTAGAGTTTTATCGCGCCCAAAAGTGGCAAGCAGCCCTGGATGGATTCCATATATCAGATTCTCTGGAAGATATGTTCCCAGGACGATCCACCAATCCAAGTAGGGTCTATATTGAACGTTGCCAATACTTTCTGGAGAATTCCCCAGGCGAAGATTGGGATGGGTCCTGGACGCTTACGTCAAAATAGACTGTACAAGCAGAGCAATATTCGAAAGATTAATGTTTCCTCGACATGATCTGAACATATTTTCATGCCATGAATATAGCTGAACCAATCCGCGGTAAAATACTTTGGGCTGACGATGAAATAGATCTGCTTAGATCCCATGTCCTGTTTTTAGAAGGTAAAGGTTTTCGAGTCACTACGGTGACAAATGGAGCCGACGCCATTGCTATTTGTGAGCAGCATCGATTTGATATTGTACTTCTTGATGAGACAATGCCAGGCAAGGATGGAATCGAGACCCTGGCCATTCTAAAAGCAGAATATCCGGCACTCCCCATCATCATGATCACCAAAAATGAAGAAGAAAGTCTCATGGAAGAGGCAATTGGGAGCCGCATTTCAGATTATCTGACAAAACCGGTGAATCCCTCTCAGATACTGTCAGCAATCATGAAAATTCTGGAAAATCGTCAGATCAAACAGGATGCTATCTCTGATAAGTACATGAAAGCTTTTAGCCTCTTGGCAGATCAAATAGAAGACAATCCCAGCCCCCAGGAATGGATAAATATTCACGACCGGCTTTCAACATGGGAACTTGAATTGGATGATTATCCAGATCTTGGCTTTGACGAAATGCTTCTTCAGCAGCAGCATGAAGCCAATGATCGATTTACCCGATTTATCAAGTCAAATTACGAACAATGGGTAAATGCCTCATCGGATCAGCGCCCAATCCTGTCACCAGACGTGTTTGGTCATTCGGTGAAGCCCCTCCTTGATGCAGACAAAAAGGTCCTGCTATTGATCATCGATTGCATGCGCTGGGACCAGTGGCTGACCCTTGAACCCCTATTGTACAAGGACTTCCAAATTAAACGCGATGGATATTTCTCATTGCTCCCAACTACAACTGAGTATAGTAGAAATGCGATTTTCAGTGGACTATTCCCAGATGATATGCATCGATTTCACCCTGAATGGTGGGGGGCTACAGATGAGTATAGTCTGAATCGACATGAAGCGGAGTACCTTCAGCACAACATTAAACGTTCTGGACTCTCCTTGAAGCCCGAGGCCAAATATCAGAAAATACTTGGTAATAGTGATGGCTTTCAATTTAGCAAACAGTTCATGTCGTGGGGAAATCAAAGGCTGGTTACCCTGGTGGTAAATCAGGTCGATCTGCTGGCCCACCGCAGGACGGATTCACCATTATTACGTGAAATTCTTCCAAATGAAGCAAGTTATCGTGAAATTGTGAGAGCCTGGTTTAATAATTCATGGATTATCGAAGTGCTGGCATCAGCTGCGAAGATGGGCTTTCATGTGGTGATTACTTCCGATCATGGGAGCATTCGCGTACAGCATCCCACACAAATACTCGCTGATCGTGAAGCTTCCACAAATTTGCGCTTTAAACAGGGCAGAAATTTGAAACCCAGTGCCAAAGATGCGTGGTATCTGGACAATCCAAAGCGAATTCGGCTCCCCTCCAATTCTGCAAATGATACGCTGGCTATTGCCCAAAAAATGTATTATTTCCTCTATCCTAATAATTATCGTAAATTTCAGAATAAATTTGTAGACACTTATCAGCATGGTGGCTTGAGTATGTGGGAAATGATAATACCCCTAGCCCATTTGGAACCTAAATGATGCATGAATATCATTTCTTCACCCATAGCCCCGAAGAAACCACCCTGTTGGCTATGAAAATGGCCGCTGAACTTCTACCTGGCGATGTACTTGCCATGCGTGGAAATCTTGCTAGTGGTAAGACCACTTTCACCCAAGGGCTAACATCCTATTTCGATATAGCAGAGTACGCTTTAAGCCCTACTTTTACATATATAAATGAGTACCACGGGAAGAGTCAGGATGTGATTCATATTGATGCCTACAGGCTCACCAGCGGAGCGGAGTTAATCACCATGGGCATTTGGGAGTATTATGAATCCGGTGCTATCATCGTTATTGAATGGGCAGATATCGTCGCAGCAGCCATCCCTGAAGATGCCATTGGCATGAGTTTCCGAGCTGTCGCAGGTGAGGACAATGGTCGCGAAATAGTGATACACTCACCAAGACTGCTGTCGTTTTTTGAATGATCATTGCCTGCGATACTTCATCTGTTGTATGCTCTGTGGCCATTGCTGACCAGGGGTCTATTGTATTTAGCAGGGAAGCATCTGGTGGACAAATTCACATCGAAAAATTGTCCCCATTTCTAAAAGAGGCAATCAATTTCTGCAACATTCAAAAAAGTGCGCCTGAAGCCTTAGCCATTGCAATTGGTCCTGGAAGTTTTAACGGTCTACGTATCGGATTGGCCACTTTAAAAGGTCTGGCAGTCGCCCTGAGCGTGCCTGTAATTCCAATCCCAAGCACTGATGTACTGGCTTTTGGTTTGCGAGATACCCTCTCTGGAAGGGGTCGGGCAATCATATTTTCTCACCGAAATTTTGTACACTTCGCTGACTACACATTTGCCCCTGGCAACGCAATCAAAACTCCTGAATTCAACTATACTCCCTGGGATGCGCTTTTCAGTGCTGGAATTGATCATTATTTCGGAAATGCTGATCGTGGTTTTGAAGCATGGGTACATTCTGAAGCTGGAAGCCAAATCGCCCGAAAATTTCATCAGGTCAAGGCGAATGCTGTTCATCTGGCTCTCCTTGCTGAGACCAGGATAGAGCAGGGCTTAATGGATCTAGATGATCTTGAGCCACTCTATAATGCCAACTATGAAGCAAAAAAATGGGTTCCACCTGAATTTTGAAATAGGGTTCAGCTGGCTCCGTATAAATGCAGCAATTATTGATGCTTGAAATCTCGATTTCCAGAATAACAAATTGATCAACCTTGCTTTGCAGGTTATTATGGGTAAGGTGTAAAACGGGGTGAATTATTAAGGATATAGAATGAGCTGGTTCCGACGTCAAGGTAAGAATATCCAAACTGAAAACTCCGAGAAGAAGGATATTCAGGAAGGTCTATGGGTTAAATGTCCCAGTTGTCGTCAAATTCTATATAAAGCTGAATTGCTTCAGAGTAATAACGTTTGTTACAAGTGTAGTTATCATTTCAGGATACCAGCATCTAGTTATGTTGAGCTATTATTAGACCCGGAAGGTAGAAAGGCGCACTTCCAAAATATTAAGCCTTTGGACCCGCTCAAGTTCAAGGCCCAAAAAAAGTATAGCGATCAAATTGCAGCTGCTCAGACCAAAACAGGTCACAATGAGGCAGTTCAGGTCATTGAAGGCCAGATGACGGGGAAGCCCGTTGTGCTGGCTGTCATGGATTTTTCATTTATTGGTGGAAGTATGGGCTCTGCTGTTGGAGAGATTCTCGCTCGTGCCATCGATCTCGCCAGGGAAAAGAAAATACCCTTGATCATTATATCAGCCTCAGGTGGGGCGCGCATGATGGAAGGGGCATATTCACTAATGCAAATGGCCAAAACTTCAGCAAAACTGAGTCAATTGGCCGAGGCAAAGTTGCCGTTTATTTCAATTATGACTGATCCCACAACGGGTGGCGTCACTGCCAGTTTTGCCATGCTGGGAGACGTTAATATTGCAGAACCCGGTGCCTTGATTGGCTTCGCAGGTGCTCGGGTGATCAAGCAGACCATCGGCGCTGATTTGCCAGAGGGCTTCCAGCGAGCAGAATTTCTTTTGGATAAAGGGTTTCTGGATCTGGTGGTTACAAGGGATGATCTCAAAAGACAGGTAACTGCAATCCTCGATATTCTGCATGTCCCGACCTAAAATTCTCCTCACCAATGATGATGGAATAAATGCCCCAGGTATTGCCACTCTGGCAGATGTCCTGACCAGTTTTGCCGATATTTATATAGTGGCTCCGCTCTCAGAGATGAGCGCTATGGGGCATGCTATAACCATTTCAGATCCACTTAAAGTCAGTGAACTATTTAAAGATGACAAACATTTTGGTTGGGCTATTGGTGGTACTCCAGCTGATTGTGTCAAGTTGGCAATCAACGGTTCACTGGTTCCAAAACCTGATCTTGTAATATCCGGTATCAATCAGGGTGCCAATGTGGGTGTTGATATTATTTATTCAGGAACCGTATCAGCGGCCTACGAGGGTACTATCCTTAACATTCCTTCCATGGCCATTTCCCTTGATTCATTTACCCAAAAAGATTTTTCAGCGGCGGGGAAGGTTGCCCGCATTGTGGCCAAAAAAATTCTAAAAGAAGGTTTACCCACAGGTACATTGCTTAATGTAAATGTTCCTGCAGGTGACTTTGAAAGTTTCAAGTCTATCTGTATCTCACCCCAGGGGAGTGGTACTTATAGTGAAAATTTTGACCGTCGTGAAGATCCTCGCAAACGGGTATACTATTGGCTATCTGGAACCAGACAATATGAGAATTCAGATCCAAATCTGGATGAAAATGCCGTGCGAGCTGGACATGTAACTATCACACCGCTACATTATGAACTCACCAATAAAGCCTTTTTGATACCCCTTGAGTCCTGGAAATTAAAATTAAGGTAAAGATGCATGCATGAACTCGTATTAATTTTAGATTTTGGGTCCCAATATACCCAATTGATAGCCAGACGGATTCGTGAAGAGCAGGTCTACTGCCGGATTGAACGTTCAGAATTGAGTGCAGTTGAAATCAAAGCGATGGGCGCTAAGGCCATCGTTCTATCAGGTGGTCCCAATAGTATCTTTGAAAAAAATGCTCCACAGATAGATCCCAGGATATTTGAGTTGGGTATTCCAATTCTAGGTATTTGTTATGGCCTCCAGATCATGGCCAAAGAATTTAAAGGCAGGGTGATTCCAGGCATTACCCGTGAATATGGACCCATGGGGGTTCAGTTTCCCTTAGCAAGTCCATTATTCGAAGGCGTTAGCGCAGACTCACAAGTATGGATGAGCCATGGAGACCATGTTGAACAAATACCTGATAATTTTCATATAATCGCCCGTTCAAGCGGAAATCTTATTGCTGGAATTGCTCACACTTCCATGCCCTTTTATGGTGTTCAATTCCACCCCGAAGTCAACCATACCGTGCAAGGGCAAACCATAATTAGTAATTTTTTATTCAAAATTGCCGCTTTCAATCGAGATTGGACCTCCAGTAGCTTTATTGAGGGTTCTATTAAACAAATTCGAGAAACGGTAGGTGATAAGAAGGTTTTACTGGGTTTAAGCGGAGGTGTTGACTCATCTGTGTTGGCATTTTTGCTCCATGAAGCTATTGGCAAAAACTGTTTTCCCGTATTTATCAATAACGGCTTATTAAGATCCAATGAAACAGCAGAAGTTAAGGCTCTCTTTGAAGCTTCCCATATCAAGATTTATCAGTATGATTATAGCAAGCAATTTTTGTCAGAATTGGCTGGTATTAAAGAACCTGAGAAAAAACGTAAAATTATAGGCCGCGTCTTTATTGAGTCTTTTGAAGAAGTTGCCAGACAGATCAAAGACATCCACTTCCTGGCTCAAGGTACCCTCTATCCCGATATTATCGAGAGTGGGGGAGCCTCGGGACACGCCGTGACGATAAAAAGTCATCACAATGTTGGAGGTTTGCCTGAGAAGATGGCTCTTAAAGTTATAGAGCCATTTAAAGAGCTTTTTAAAGATGAAGTTAGGGCAGTAGGCAGAATCATGAATGTGCCCGTAAAGATCATTGGTCGCCATCCTTTTCCAGGTCCGGGACTGGCCGTCAGGTGCCTTGGGGAGGTTAGTGCTGAGCGCTTAGCTATTCTACAGGCGGCAGATCAAATATTTATTGAGACATTATACGAAACTGGCTGGTACGATAAAATCTGGCAGGCCTTTACCGTCCTGCTCCCCATTCAGACGGTTGGCGTCATGGGTGATAAGCGGACTTATGAAAATGTGTTAGCCATCCGTGCTGTCCACAGTCTGGATGGGATGACAGCCGATTGGGTTCGAATTCCCTATGAAATAATTGCTGACGTTTCCTCAAAAATAGTGAACTCGGTTGCTGGCGTTAATCGCGTTGTTTATGACGTGACTTCCAAGCCACCTGGAACTATTGAATGGGAATAGCATTGAATTTCTGTCCCTCGTATTAACATGAAAATATAAAGTGTAAAATTATGTGCGGTATCGTCGGGTATATTGGTCGAAATAATGCTGTGCCAGTGGTCATACAAGGCCTTCAACGTCTTGAATATCGTGGCTATGATTCATGCGGTATAGCAATGATGAGTCCAACTGGAATCGACGTTGAAAAAGTAACTGGCAGAGTTGGCGAATTACAGAGTATCCTTGCCCGTCAAAAAAAATCTTCAGGCCTTGCCATTGGTCATACCCGCTGGGCCACACACGGTTCACCCACCTTCGAAAATGCACATCCCCATACTAGCGAGGATGGCAAAGTTGCTCTGGTACACAATGGAATTATTGAAAACTATAAGATTTTAAGGGATAAGCTGGAAGCTGAGGGATACAAATTTGTTAGCGAGACAGATACAGAAGTTATCGCTGCACTGATCAGCAAAGCCTACAGTGGCAATCTGGAACAGGCCGTCCGCGAGGCTATGTCATTGGTCGTTGGTGCTTATGGCCTGGCAATCATTCACGCTGATGAACCGGGAAAAATTGTTTGCACCCGCAAGGGAGCGCCTTTGATTATGGCCATCGGAGAGAATGAGTTTTTCGTCGCCTCTGATGTTGCAGCAGTACTTCATTACACAAAAAATGTAATTTATCTGGACAATGGTGAAATCGGTATACTGACCCACGACGGTATCACCACTGTTTCTGCTGGTGATGAACTCGTAGACAAAAAAATCCATAAAATCACGTTCAATCTTGAAGAGATCGAGAAGAGCGGATATGAGCATTTTATGCTCAAAGAAATTTTCAGTCAACCCCAGACTATCTACGATGCTATGCGGGGTCGCTTACTACCAGAATCAGGAAACGCTCATCTGGGGGGCATTGACCACATGATTGGATCCATTCTCCATGCCGATCAACGCTATTTTACGGCTTGTGGAACTTCATGGCATGCCGCGCTTATTGGTGAAATGATGTTTGAGCAGTTTGCCCGACTTCCCTGCGAGGTTGAATATGCCAGTGAATTTAGATATCGTGAGCCACTCGTAGATGCAAAATCGATTGTGTTTGCCATTAGCCAGTCTGGAGAAACCGCTGATACACTGGCTGCGATCCAGGAAGCGAAGAGCCGAGGTGCAACCGTACTTGGTATCTGCAACGTTGTCGGTAGTTCCATTGCCCGCGAAACGGAAGCGGGCGTTTATATCCATGCAGGACCTGAAATTGGTGTCGCCTCCACAAAGGCTTTTACTTCACAAGTTACTGTCTTATCCCTACTGACCTTAAAGTTAGCTCGCTTGATGGGAATGGGCGAATCTGATGGAATCGAAATTGCTCAAGCCTTACAGCGATTGCCTGAAAACGTCGAATGGGTGCTGAAACAGGCTGATCAGATAGCAGAAATTGCAAAGATTTATTCTGATGCCTCGAATTTTCTTTATTTAGGTCGTGGTGTAAATTTTCCAGTGGCTCTTGAAGGGGCACTTAAATTGAAAGAGATCTCATACATTCATGCTGAAGGCTATCCCGCCGCTGAAATGAAGCATGGTCCCATTGCCCTGATTGATAAATCAATGCCTATCGTAGCCATTGCCCCCCAGGACAAAACCTACGATAAAATCCTTAGTAATATTGAAGAGGTCAAAGCACGTCATGGGCGTGTGATTGCACTTGCAACCCAGGGAGATACACGTATCAAGGATATTGCCGATCATGTGCTGTATGTACCTCCAGCCCTGTCTTTTACAGCACCAATACTCAATGTCATCCCTCTCCAGTTATTGGCATATTATATTGCCGTCGAACGTGGGTGCGATGTTGATCAACCCAGAAATTTAGCAAAGAGTGTAACGGTGGAGTAATTGATGCGCAGCAGATGGTTTTTCATTTTAATTCCTCTTATTCTATTAGGGGCTCGTCCAGATTTTAAAGAGGGTGTTTCCTTGTATAATCGAGGTGCATACTGGGAGGCGCTTCGCGTTTTCGCTGAACTTGCTGATGAAAGCGAATCATTAAACCCCCAACGCTCTGCATCATCTTACATGCGAATCCGTTGCTACAATAAACTTGGCTTTAGTCAGCGAGCCCTTATGCTGGCGCGTGAATTTCCGAGCTCATTTCCAAAGAGTGAGTATTTGGATGATTTGAAATACCTCCTGGGCGAGATTTATCTCGGGCTTGGAGATCCAAGAGAATCAGCCTGGTATTTTGCTGAATCTGCAGTAACAACAGTGGATAAAAAAATTAGAAAAGCTGCTTTGGAAAATGTTGAATCTTTGGTGCAAACCGCTTGCGATTCTGATGATCTCCATGCCCTTGCAGGAAGATCTATTGATCGTAGCGGACAGTTTATTGCATTGTTGGTTGCTGAGCGCTTTCTCAGTGACGGAAAACGGGGAGAGGCGATTGATATCCTGTTTAATATGCGACCCTACATCAAAGACGATGATCTAAGAAAACGAGCAATCCAATTATACAGCCGATTTAGCCCCAGCCAGCCAGATACCTTGCACATTGCAGTTGTTCTGCCAATTTCTGGAGCCTTGGCGCCCATCGGGACGCCCCTTTTGAATGGGATCAGATTTGCCGCAATGAAATACATGGATAGTACAGATCAAGCAGTCGCTCTGCACATATTTGATAATGAGGGTGACCTGTCAGAAAGTATCAAAATCGCTCGTATTGTCAGAGATGATCCTCGCATCATTGCGCAGATAGGACCTCTCACCAATGAAAATGTTAAGGGTAGCTCTGCTGTTTTGGAGGGTCGTCGAATACCGCTCATCGCCCCAACCGCAACCGAAAATCATTTGACTGGTCTTGCGCCGAGCATCTTTCAGTTTCGGGCGACTCGCGAACGCAAAGCCACTGCTTTGGCTGAATACGCAGTTAAATCCCTGGGTTTAAAAACATTCGCAATTATTGCCCCATCTACTGAATATGGACAACAATTTGCCGATAATTTTGCAACTCGTGTAGATCAGTTGGGCGGCATAATTCAATATCAGGGGTGGTATGTGGGCGAACCCACAGATATTAGTAAGAATCATTTTAGAAGTATCCGGGAGATAGGGCTAGAGGAACTTTTTAGCAAAATGGTGGCTGATTCACTACGTCTGGATTCTCTACTGTCTGGACTGACCACTGAGGGTGACTCCATCAATATTTACGCTCAGCAACTTCAACCAATTCTCAAAAAATCCCGACCGACCCGCGGCGATTCTTTAGGCGTAAAATTGGCTCATATCGATGGAATCTTTTTTCCTATTCATACCGGCAGTATATCCTATATCTTATATCAATTGGCGAGTAACAATCTAATCACTCACATTTTGGGCGATGAGAACTGGATTGATATAGAAATATTGAAAAAAAGAGACAGCTATCTTCAAGAATTAACTATAGTAGCCGGGGATCGGCTCGGATTTGAGTCCATCAGTACTGTCTATTCCGATGAATATCATAGAATTTTCAAGCAGTTGCCAGAGCAGTATGATTTTATGGGTTATGATTTAATGGGCATGCTTTTATCTTCGGCGCAATACGCCGGTGGATCGGGAATGAAACTGTGGGATGTTTTGGTTAATTCACCGAATTATCAGGGACGGGTTCACAATGTGCAGTGGGGAGGAACATCAAAACGTGAAAACGAGCTTGTATTTCTCCTCGACTATTACGAAAAAGCATTCAAGCTTACTGGGTACTATGATAATTCAGGATTCTTCTCCATGGATAGTGTGGCCACAGATTCAACCTTGGGGATAGAATAAGGGTGCTCCAACCACAACGTCTTTCACTTCCTGCACATATTTCTCTCGGTTTTTCAAATCGCCAGGGTGGGATCAGTCCTCAACCATTTCAGAGTTTAAATATGTCAATCAGGCAGGGAGATTCGGTCGAAAATGTCTCTATGAATCGCCAGCTATTTCTTAACAAAATAGGTGTCACCCAAAATCAACTGGCACAACCTATTCAAATAAGCCGCGACGGCATCAGGCTGATCGACTCCCCTGGTAACTATGAAAATCTAGATGCTTTGATCACAGTAACACCAGGTCTGTTTCTTAGTGTTTTAACAGCCGATTGCTCACCCATTCTTATATGGTCTGATGAATTCCCAGTAGCTGCCGCAGTTCATTCTGGATGGCAAGGCTCAGAGTTGAATATATTGGGTCAGACATTGCACAAAATTACTGACACCCTGCAGATCGATCCCGCTTCTTTATACCTGGCGATAGGTCCGGGATTAAGTCAAGACAATTTCGAAGTCGGTCCTGAATTCGGTGACAAATTTTCAGTCACTTATTTACGAGCCCAGTCAAAAACAGATCGATTCTACTTTGATAACAACCGATTTCTAGTAGATACTGCCATCCAGTCTGGAGTAGTGGCAGAACATATAGAAGTTCTCCCTTATTGCACGTTTCGAGATGAAAATTTATTTTTTTCACATCGCAGGGATGGCGTTCAAACTGGTAGAATGATGTCAGTCATAGGAATAAATATATGAGCGCATTAAGTGCAGCAATTTTAGCCGTGATTCAGGGATTAACTGAATTCCTACCCGTCTCCAGCTCAGGCCACCTGGTTCTGGGAGAGGCACTCCTAGGTTCCCACGCTTTTGGAAATAGCATTGCCTTTGAGCTGGTCGTGCATTTGGGTACCTTTCTGGCTGTGCTTGTCGTCTTTTGGTTGGATATTGTAAATCTTATTCGAGTTTTCTTCACACAAATCATAAAACCTCAAAGTTGGCGATCAGGATTCGAAAAGGATGCAGACTTTCGATTAACGATCTATATGATTGTGGGGATGCTCCCAGCTGGGATTGTCGGCCTACTGATGCGTCATCATATCAGTGAGCTGTTTTCAAACCCATTCATGGTCAGTATTGCTCTCCTCTTCACAGGTGCTATGCTTTTTTCAACCAAATTCTATCCAAAATCAGATAAGCCACTAGATTTTAAACGGGCACTTTTAATTGGCATTGCACAAGCTTTCGCTCTGGTTCCAGGCATTTCCCGGTCGGGGTCAACTATTACAATGGCACTGGGGCTCGGTGTAAAACAAGAGCAAGCGGCTCGTTTTAGCTTTATTATGGTACTACCGCTCATAATGGCTGCTACCATTCTTGAGTTTAAAGACCTTTTGGACGTTGGCATCACATACAGCGAATACAAAATATTGGGAATAGGGCTTATGCTTTCCTTTGCCGTTGGGATCGTCAGTTTGAAATGGTTGTTAAAATTGCTGCAGGGAGGAAAATTTCATTATTTTGCATGGTATTGCTTTAGTATCGCCCTTGCAGGGTTATTCTATTTTTAGGTGATGATCTCAATGAGCTTCAGTCAAATAGTGTCCACTTTGAACGCGGGTAAAATAGCCCCACTCTATTTTGCCTCAGGATCTGATCACTATTTATATAGAGAATTTGTTAGAGCACTACGCTCCAGCTTTCAAAAACGCTATGGTGGGAATGCTGATTTAGTTCAGCGCTGGGGAGTTGATTTGAAAGCAGCGTCTGATGTAAGCGCTCTCCTGGGAGGAGGAGGTCTATTCTCCACGGCCAGTCTGATCATGCTCCATGAAATTCAGGATGCTGGCACAGGGGTGAAGACCAGATTAGCAGAACTATTAAGTGATCTTCCTCCCGATACTGTGGTCCTTGTTCATTACTCTATCAGTGAGTTCAGAAAAGCCAAGTGGCTTGACGCCATGCAAAGGATTTCCCAGCGGGTAACTTTAACCAGCCCTGAAAGTTCTAAGTTGCCTGCCATGGTCGCAAACATGGCGGAGCAGCATAATCTAAAACTAAACGAGGCTGCCATTTATAGACTTATTGAACTAAGCAGTGGCGAGTTGGCCATCATTGACAATGAGCTCGAGAAACTTTCGCTATTCCTCGATGAGGATGATCACGTCGTGAGCCGCAACCTGGTCGATAGGGTAGCTGGAGCTATTGAAAATGCCCATGTTTCCCATTTTATTGATGCAGTATTTTCCAGAGATCGAACTCTTGCAGTTCAGACTTTGGTTGAGATCGATCATCAAGGGAAGGAAGGGTTGCCTTATCTTGTAGCCATGCTGTACAATTGTCTCATTCAACTCATGGCTTTGAGAGAAACTCCAGAAGCGCGGAAAACGATTAGCCAGGGAGCCACATCAGGTTTTTTCCTCAGTAAAATGGGTGCAGTTTCAAAAAACTACACGATGGATGAATTACAAAAGGCGACACGTAGCTTGGCGGAGCTGGACTTGCAGTTTAGATTGGGCTCAATGGATACTTTAGCAGCATTTTCAGAGTGGGTTTCGGTGGCAGTCTAAGATGAACAACCAAAATGTGAAAACGGATGAAGAACTCATCGCAGAATTTCAAGCCGGGGATGATCGTGGATTTATCGAATTGGTAGATCGTTACAAGGACCGTCTGGTCAATTTTGTTTATCGCTTCCTCCATGATATGACTGACGCAGAAGATCTGGTGCAGGAAACATTTCTAAAAGTATATAAAAATAAACAGGCCTATCGTGAAATAGCTAAGTTCTCCACCTGGATTTATACGATTGCAGGCAATCTCGCTCGCTCAGAGCTGAGGAAGAGAAAACGCCGTAAGACCTATACAATGTCTGAACTATCATATGAAGACAATCAATTCAACGCCGTCGATCCGGGTAAAGATACTGAAGGTATTGTTTTTAACACCTATGCTGGTGAAGAAATTCATAAGGCTATCAATAATCTTAATGAACCTTTCAAGACCATAATTATTTTGCGAGATATTCAGGAACTTTCATACGAAGACATAAGTACAATACTCGACATTCCCATGGGAACAGTCAAGTCACGTGTCAATAGGGCACGATTGAAATTACAGGAAACTTTAAGTTACCTAAAGGAGTGATCGAATAGCCAAAATTGCTATCGTTAGAGCACCATACATCAAGGGAATTAGATATGCAGAATAATGAATGTATTCGTATTTGTGACCACTTTTCAGAGTATCAAGAGAACACGCTTTCGTCTGAAATAAAAGCTGGGGTCGATAATCATCTTTCCCTTTGCGGCGCATGTAACGAGCTGTTTAGAGAACTTAGCCAAGTGCTTGAAAATCTCCACAACCTTCCCACCATCCATACCAGATCTGATTTTACCTCCACCCTTATGGAGAGAATTGATGCTATGAACCAGGAATCATTCTGGCAGAAAATTTATAGTTCATCCTATACCAGGGCGGCCGGATATGCAATTGCAGCCGGCCTCGTTGTTGCGTTGGGTTTAAACCTGTGGATAGATCCTATCGCACCTTTAAACCCCAAAGGTAGTCAAAATTTTGCGACCGAACAAAAATCCCAGATTCCAGGTGCCTTAATAATTGCTGAAGGGTTAGATAGTACCCGCGGGCTCCAGGATGATTCACTCCGTGCTCAGCAAGAAACCATTCACTCTGCTACCCAGTCACTCCAACTCGTAAATGGTACCGAATAACACCTGATCTACGATTAATCCCGCCTAAACTGACCCTTATTTAATCCATCAGTCCTTAGGAGTATCAATTGATTTTGGTACTCTTAACTTTTAACTTTAAGTCTATAGCTTAAAACGTCTGAACCGACGAATTGTTGAGATTATTGGAAGGCCTTTTAAGTAGGCCCGAGTTCAATGAACTTAAGGTAGGAAAACATCGATCATGGCACTTACTGATATTGATTTAGTTAATCTGAACACAAAGCCATTTTTTAAAACCCAAGTCAACCATCTGATTCAGATACTCTACTCCGTATATCCGGATATCGAAGTCTACTTTTTTGTTCATGAAAACAGTGAGACTTTCATCTTGCAGGATTTGCCGACAAATAAAGATCATGTCTTTGATTCCATACCAGCTGAGGTTCCCGCTCTTATGGAATGTCAGGTGCAGACTGAATTCTCAAGTACCCTTATTTTAAACCAGGAGAACGCTGCAATATTCTCACGCGACCCAAGCGATCTGTCAGACTACTCGATCATTTCGCCGATTGGCCAGCCCGGTGATTTTGCCGGATTCCTGTTAACAGTTCTACCTGCAGAATTCGATGTAAAACGTCTTAATCTTAATGTTTTTAATAATGTCTCAGCCAGTGTGGGAGCCAATTCTGTAACTTCCAATATGTTAGAAAAATATAAGGGAAGAAGTGATCACCTGTCTGTGATGTTGGAAGTAAATACGCATCTGAATGTTGCGGCGACCAAGACTGACTTTCTGTTTGAAATTACCCGTTTTGGAAAATACTTCCTTCAATTTGACCGGGCTGTTCTTGTGCTTCATCCCGAGGATACACCGGAATATTTTATGATTGACTCTATTGAAGGACCGGAGGCAGGCTTGCAACAGGGAATGAGTTATCCAGTCTTCAGTTCCCTTGTCAGCCGAGCCATAATTACTGGTCAATATTTTATCTACAAACAAAGCCAGAAGACAATCCCTGAGGGCATTTACCGAAACGGTGATCATGGAGATTATCCATTTAAACAGGTTATTGGATTCCCATTGGCTAAAATAAAAAATGGTCCAGGTGTATTAGTGCTGGAGGCAAAAGTAGAATCTCCAGTAAAACAGAGTGAAATCGGTATTTTCGAGATGATAAGCCAAAGTCTCGGGGCTGCGCTTACCCGTTTTAGTCTGTATGAACGACTAAATAATTATGCGACCATTGATTCCCTTACCCACCTATATAACCTACGAGCTTTGAAACAGCGATTCGAAGAGGAGCTGGCCAGAGCGGCTCGTTATCAAAATTCCCTGGTTGTACTTTTTCTTGACCTGGACAAGTTCAAATTGGTCAATGATACCTATGGTCACCTCATGGGCGATTTTGTCCTGCGAGAAGTTTCTCAGATTATCCGAGATACTGTTCGTACAAGTGATATTCCAGGCCGATATGGTGGCGAGGAATTTGTGATTATCATGGTCAATGCAGATGCTCAGGCTTGTATGGCCAGTGCCCAAAGAATATGCTCAGCAGTACGGGAGCATCATTACGAAATGAATGATACCAGCATTGAGAATAAAGTCAGCATTGGATTATCGGAATTTCCCCGAGATGGTGAGACTATGCAGGATCTAATTCAATCTGCAGATGCTGCCATGTACACCGCCAAACGCCGAGGCGGAGATCAGGTCGTAAAGTATGAGAAAGGAATGGTGCCAAAATCCAACGCTTAAACCGATTTAGGTTCTGCTTAATAACATTTTTTATTCTCATTGCTTCGGTTCAGCATATTGCCGCACAAGACCTCCAGTTTCCAAAAATCATATTATCGAATGTTCCCTTTAAAATTAGCTGGACGGGATTTTCAACCGCAACTCAAGGCAACCCGGTTGTCATCAATGGCTTCGCACGGGGACCCCTCGCCGTAAACACACCAGAGGGCAGCGGGGAAGTAGTGATTACAGGAAAGGCTGTAGTTAATTATTCCAGAGATGATGGAAGTATATTTCGTAAAGAGGTATCCTCAATTCCCGGTTGGCTAAGTGTTTTGCCACCCCTTTTGGCCATTGTATTGGCACTACTTACGAAAGAAATGCTCATATCTCTCTTTGCCGGAATCTGGGTGGGTGTCACAATCATGGTAAGCTATAACCCCTTTAACGGCTTTCTTAAGTCCTTGGATAGCTATCTTGTTGATACCATTGCCAATCCCGGTCATGCAACTATTCTACTCTTTACCTTCGGATTTGGCGGGTTAATAGGAATTGTTCAAAAGAATGGAGGATTGGCCGGAATTGTATCTATTGCCGCTCGCTACGCCAGGACCCGGGTAAGAGGACAAGTAGCTACAGCGTCAATGGGACTACTAATCTTCTTTGATGATTATGCCAACAGCCTCCTGGTTGGCAATACAATGCGACCTTTTACTGACAAACTCCACATAAGCCGTGAAAAGCTAAGTTATATAGTCGATTCAACAGCAGCACCTGTTGCCAGTGTCGGATTGATTAGCACCTGGATAGTCTTCGCAATGTCCCTGCTCGATGGACAGCTCCAAGTCTTGGGTATTCACACCAATGCGTACCTGATTTTTCTTTTGTCCATACCCTTCAGTTATTATGCCATCCTGGCTATTATTTTTGTTTTTATGAATGCGTTAATGCGTCGAGAATTTGGACCCATGTATGTTGCCGAAGAACGGGCTATCCTCACAGGGGAAATTCTGAGACTTGGCGCAAAACCACTGTCCGATGACTCCCTGCTCAGAGCCGCCCTCCCTGAAAATATTCCTCACCGTTGGTATAATGCTGTCATACCCATTCTCATGGTAATCTTTATGACGATGGTTGGAATGGTCTTTACCGGCATGCCAGATAGTTTTCCAACAAATACTGGTTTCATTCGGAAATTACTGATCATTATGGATGGAACCGATTCGAGTCAGGCTTTACTGTGGGCAAGTTATATAGCAACTGTTGTAGCCATCGTAATGGCAATGAGCCAGAAGTTATTGAGTCTCAAAGAAGCTCTTGAAAGCTGGTTTGAAGGCGCGAGAACCATGTTTCTGGCTGTGATCATTCTAATTCTTGCCTGGAGTCTTGGCACAGTTTGTACGGACATTCATACAGCTGACTTTATCGTCCATCATACGCGTGACTATATTTCCCCCGGTCTTTTACCTGCACTTACTTTCTTGATAGCAGCAATTATTAGTTTCGCTACGGGCACTTCGTATGGAACCATGTCAATTTTGATCCCCCTCATCGTACCACTCTCGGTCCAGCTTACTGGAGATGTTCATAATGTGATGTTTTGGGCAACATTCTCAGCAATCATTAGTGGTGCAACATTTGGTGATCATTGTTCGCCGATTTCTGATACGACGATTCTATCATCCCTCGCAAGTGGGGCTGACAATGTTGATCACGTTCAAACACAACTTCCTTATGCATTGACAGTGGGTGTTGTAGCTGTATTTTTTGGATTCCTACCGATTGGTCTTATCCCCAATCCAAGCTATGTGACGGGTATTCTGTTGTATGTCCTCAGTATTGGTGCTTTATATTTAATTTTGAGATATTATGGGAAGAAACTCCCGGATATTCCGCAGATCAAGAAGGGTTAGATACCTGCTTGTAGGGTATTTTATATGATGATTCGTTGGCTCCTCACACTGATCGCTGTGACAGCAATGTTGTCCTCCCTTAACGGGCAAGATTCTTTGCGTACTTATGACACGCGTGCCATGGAAGCCTTCATGGAGGGGATTGATAATGAATCAGCAGGGAACCTTGAGAAGGCTATTTCTGCATATAGCCGAGCCATCGGCTATGATCCCAATTCAGTGGATATTCATTTTTCACTGGCGAGATTGTATCTGCAAACGGAGCAGATCGATCTTGCGAAATCCTCACTTTTAAAAATTATTGCCATTGATCCTCGGAATCTCCAATCTCTTGAATTATTGGGGGAAATTGCCCAAAAAGATAAGGAGCACAAATTAGCGCTTCGTTATTATGAGCGGGTTTTGGATGTAGATTACAATAATGATTATGCGATCTTACAATCAGCACAAATACATCATGCCCTGGGGGATACGATTAAAGAGGCTGAGCTTTTAATTCGACTTTGGGAACTGGACACAGATCGAGTGGCTGCTTTGCAACGGGCCGAATCAATCTATCTGAATTCAGGTGACTATACGCTTATTACCGATCTTTACAGTAAACTTATAAAGCGCATGCCAACGAAAACTGAGTTAGTAGGACGCCAGATCAGGTTATTCTTGGGAATGAATCGTTTTTTTGACGCTGAAGCCCTCATGGATTCGCTGATTGAAGTTGTTCCATATTCCAAGGATCTCCAGAGCATGAAGACGGATCTGGTGAAGGTGATGCACGGAGAAATGGCAGCAGTGGATTATCTCACCGGTGTGGTGGAAACTTATCCAGATGCCTGGGAGCTTAAATTGAAGCTTAGTCAGCTGTTGATTGACGCAGGAGAATCTAGTACAGCCAGAGTTTTTATAAAAGAAATCCTGGAAATTAGACCCGATCTTGCCAATGCGGTGTCCATGTTGGTATGGACCTATCTTGATGTCGCTGATATTGAACAAGCCCGAATGATATTGGAAGGTTATTTGCCAGCCTTCCCGGAAGATTTTTTTCTCCATCGTCTGATGGGTAGCATTCTTCATGATATTGCAGTGAATGCACCTGATTCGGTGAACTTCGCTGCAGCCCTGGAGGCTCAAAGGGCGGCCTTAAAAATTCGTCCGAATGATCAACAAACGCTCCATATGATTGCCACAACCCTGGAGCTTTCTGGCCGCAGAGAAGAGGTCTTACAGACCTATCTTGAATTGATAGACATTGATCCCTTTGATGACCTGGCTCTTAATAATTACGCCTACCTTTTGGCTGAGGGAGAGGTTAGTGAGGAAATTTTACGGCATGCCGTTGAATATGTTGAGCGAGCACTTAATGTCAGTCCCGATAACGCACCCTATCTGGATACAGCTGGCTGGATCTATTTTAAACTTGGGCACGTTCAACTTGCACGTGAATTCATAGATCGATCCCTATCGATTAACCCCGAAAATGCTGAGGTTTTAATGCATATGGGAGATGTTTTAGAGTATCTTGGAAAGTCAAATGAGGCTTACATCTACTACCAGCGGGCGGATCAGCTGGAATAAGTTGGGGCGCATCGATTGCGGATTATTTAGGAATAATAGAATTTTCCATTGATTTGATAAATTGAAGACCATAAGGATCTCACCTTGAGTTTAATCAGCTTAATTATCCCAGTTTTTAACGAGGAAGAATCACTCCCCGAGCTCTTCACACGAGTTAAAGAGGCTCTTGAGCCATCCGCCCATGAATTTGAAATCCTGTTTATCGATGATGGGAGTCATGACGACTCTTTTCAATGTATGCAGGAATTAAGTAAATTAGATTCAAGAGTAAAGGCTGTCGGATTTCAACGCAACCACGGGAAGGCAACTGCGCTCAACGCTGGATTTAAGCGTTGCAAGGGGGATTATGTCATTACTATGGATGCTGATTTGCAGGATGACCCCCTCGAAGTGCTTGACCTGATTGCCGTCTTGGATGCCGGCTGGGACATGGTCTCTGGCTGGAAAAAGGTGCGTCATGATCCCATCAGTAAACGCTGGCCCTCAAAATTGTATAATCTCACAGTATCAAAACTATCGGGGATCGCAATCCATGATTTTAATTGTGGATTGAAAGCCTATAAGCGCAAGGTCGTAAAAAATATTGAGCTCTATGGTGAAATGCACCGCTATATCCCAGTACTGGCTAAACAAAAAGGCTTTAGTTGTACAGAGAAAGTCGTTCAGCACCATGCTCGCAAGTATGGCGAATCAAAATACGGGATCAAACGCCTCTTTACGGGCTATCTTGATTTATTTACAGTTTTATTCCTTGGTAAATATATGCGCAAGCCCATGCACTTCTTTGGACTCGCGGGAATGGTTCTACTCTTAATTGGAGCCGGTATTCTGACTTTCTTGAGTGTTGAATGGATGCGCCAATATTTTTTTGGTACTGGGCAATGGATCAGTAATCGACCCATCTTTTACATTGGGATATTGCTTTCCATTATTGGCGGTCAATTTATTTCCATGGGGCTTTTAGGCGAATTGATCACAAGTTCGCTGCACAAGGAGAATCCCGTCATCCGCGAGGATAGCTAGGCCCGAATCGCTGTGCGTCTATCTCTCATAAGTGTTGGCCCTCCCTATCGGGGAGGCATTTCGGATTTGAGCACACTCATCTATCAAGAACTAGCGCGGGACCATGAACTCCAGTTCATTAATTATTCCAGACAATATCCCAAAGTATTGTTTCCGGGAAAAACTGAATATAAGCTCGGCGCCAAGCTTTCGGAAAATTTCTCGGATCGTATTATAGATTCCATTAACCCCTTGACCTGGTTGCATGCGGCAGCAAGAATCAAAGCTTTCAAACCGGATGCTGTGGTTTTTAGATACTGGAATCCATTTTTTGCCCCACTCATCAACATCATTAGTGGCAGTTTAAGCAGAGCGGGTATCAAGGTTGCGATCCTCATTGATAATCTCATACCCCATGAAAAGTCTTTCCTTGATATTTGGATGGCCAAACGGGTTTTAGCGCATGCAGATATAGTCTTTAGTATGTCCAAAGCTGTGTCTCAGGATGTCCTTGTCCTTGCCCCCCAGATTAGAATTAAGACCCTATTCCATCCTTTGTACGAGATTTACCAATCCGTACATACACAAGCTGAGTCCCGGATAAAACTTGGCCTTGCATCGCAACCAGTGATCCTTTTCTTCGGGTTAATCCGACCCTACAAGGGTTTGGATATTCTTATCCGAGCTTTAGGAACGATTCATGAGAAACTGGGCGATTATTCAGCCCTGATTGCTGGAGAAGCATACGAGGATGCCCAAAAATATTTAGACCTGATTAACTCGGAGGGAATTTCTTCAAATGTGGTCTTCAGAAACGAATTTATCGCAGATGATGAGCTAGCACTCTATTTTGCAGCCTGTGACGTGCTCGTACTGCCCTATAAAACGGCAACCCAGAGTGGAATTGTTGGAATCGCCTTCCAGATGGATCGACCCGTCATTGCCACCGACGTGGGAGGGTTGGGAGAATACATCGAGGATGGTATCACGGGGTACCTGGTAGCTCCCGAGGATCCAGAAACTCTTGGCAGGACAATTCTAAAATTTTTCAAGGATGATGATCGATTTCGTATGATTCAGAATGTTAAAGACCGCAAACAGCGGTTTTCGATCAAGAATTTTTGCCAGTCCATGATTCAGGAACTTATCAGTGAATAATCCAAGCGTATGTATCCTGGTTTTAAACTGGAACGGGGCAGAGGATACCCTGATGTGCTTGGATTCGCTGTCAAGACTAACTTATCCTCAAGCTACTCCGGTTGTTATTGACAATGGCTCAGAAGATGATTCTGTTCATGAAATCCGCAGAGCCTACCCTGATGTTCACATCCTGGAGCTTGAGAAAAATCTATTTTATGGTGGTGGTAACAACGCTGGATTGAAGTGGGCAGCCGAAAATAAATTTGACTATATTGTATTTCTAAACAACGATACCACAGTGGAGCCTGATTTTATTGAACCTTTAATCAACGCATTCAGTGTCTCTGAGAAGGTGGGCATGGCTGGTCCCTTGATGTGTTATTCGGCTACACCACAGCTCGTATGGTATGGTGGGGGAATTGTTAATCTATGGACAGGGCGGGTAGCGCATAAATTTATCAGAAGCACCATTCAGGCAGTTCCAAATGGTCCAAAAGTGACTGATTATATCTCAGGTTGCTGCATGATGATGTCAACAAATCTGGCTACAGAATTGGAAGGTTTCGACCCGATATTTACGATGTATGGCGAGGATGTTGATCTGTCGCTACGCTGTCGAAAAGCTGGATATCGTTTAATTTTTGCCCCAGAGAGCAAAATATTTCATAAAGTCTCGGCATCTATTGGCGGGGAGTTTTCGGCACGGAAAATAAAGCGAAAATTAGCTGGCTTACTGCAACTATTTGCGCGGCATGCATACTGGTATCAATGGCCTGGCATAGCCTTGGGGCAGCTAGCAACACTGCTGTTCAAAAGTCGCCTCATTCTTAAAGCTATTCGAGGATTTCGTGAAACGTCGTCACGATAACCATTCAATAGTAATGGCAGCAAACAACGGAAAATAAGAATGAATCAATATGCAACATCGCAATTCTGTGTAATAATCCCGACTTATAATAGAGGTCTAATAGCTCTGGATACTGTAAAAGCTCTTGAGTTGCAGAGCGTAGATGGTTTCAAGGTATTGGTTGTGGACCAATCCGACGCTATTCCTGACGATCTGCTTGGATATCAATCCAATCACTTCGGATACAGATTTATTCACCTTGATTCACCTGGTTTACCAAACGCTAGAAATGTTGGCGTTGATCACGCAGATACAGAATTTGTCATTTATCTGGATGATGATTGTATACCAGATCCTGGTCTGATAGCTGCTTTCAGAAGAATATTTTCCACTTGCGATGCGAAAATCGCCTTAGTTGGAGGTCGGGTTATCGAGGAAGGATCAATTATCTTCAGAGAGCGTAGCAATTTAAGTGGTGGAATTGTGACAAGATACGGAAAGACCCTAAAAAACTTTGATACAGATCGACCGGGGATCTGTGAATGGGCACCAGGAGGGAACTTTTGTGTTCGCACGGAGGCTTATCGAGAGGTCGGCGGTTTTGATGTTAATTTTATTGGTACTGCAGTAATGGAAGATGCTGATTTTGGCTACGCAATACGTGCTTGTGGGTATCAAGTGCTGTATTCACCTGAACCCGTAATGCAGCATCTGAGGATTGCCACAGGAGGCTTACGGCAATCCAATCCGGCACGAGGAATGATATACAGAGCACATAACAGTGTATATTTCTTTAGAAAACACCAGCGTAAACGCTATTTGCCCCTTGTTAAAGTTTATCTTCTGGCTGTGACACTTAAGGAATGGTTAAAGGGGACACATGGTATTTCTGCCTTTTACTACTGCTCTGTAGGGTTTATCAAAGGTTTAAGAACGCATTTAAGGTCTGGTTGAAGCATGCTTGACGTAGGGATATTCCAACTAAGTGGCGTAAGTTTTAATGGGAATGGGAATGGGAATGATATGAACCCACTATGGGTCCCTATCTCAGCTTTGCACAGCGATGCAACCAGATGCAAGGATGTTGCCTGAATCCCAGCTCATCTTATAAGTGGAAACAGCGGGATGCGAATTTATGAGAACACACAACAAATTTATTTATATGATTGTTAGTATATTATGAGAGGCCAATATTTATGAAAAACTCAGGTTTTTTTAAAGGATACAAACAACGCTTAGTAGCTCTGATAAATAATATCGATGACATCATTTTGGAAGATATTATTCAGGCAATGGAAAGAACAATAGAACTTAAATCTAAGATATATATCATCGGCAATGGAGGTAGTTCAGCTACAGCTAGTCATATGACCAATGATTTTGGAGTCGGTCTTCGGAGGAGACAAATTCGAAATTTTGATGTTTGGAGTCTCGCAGATAACTCACCTGTTATTACAGCAGCGGCAAATGATATGGGCTATGACCAAATATTTAAAGCTCAACTCGAGGGGCTCTTAAAAGTGGATGATGTGATTATCGCCATCTCTTGTAGTGGGAATTCTCCCAACATTATCCATGCTGTGGAGTATGCCAAACAGGTAGGTTCAATCGTTATCGGCCTAACTGGATTTAAAGGTGGCAAATTGAAAGCGCTATCCGATATAAATTTTCACGTCAATTCAAAGGACGAGGAATATGGACTCGTTGAAGATCTCCATATGATTCTGGATCACATTATTTACACCTATTTCATTGAAGTCATTGGGCCGACACATGCTTAAAATTGGAATTGCCGGTTATGGAAAAATTGGAAAAATTAGAGCTGAAGTAATAAATGGGCGCGAAGATACTGAATTGGTTGCTGTTTATGATATAAAAAAGCCTGAAACATGGGATGACTCAATTCGCTATTGTCAAAGTTTTGACGAGCTTTTGAATCAGGATATTGATGCTGTTTTTATCTGTACATACAATGATGTATTAGCGGATTACACGAAAAGAGCATTGCTGGCTGGTAAACACGTATTTTGTGAAAAACCACCTGCCAGAACCATACAGGAATTGGAGGAAGTACGAGCCGTGGAATCAGAAACCGGTCTCATACTAAAATACGGTTTTAATCATCGCTACCACTATTCTGTGATGGAAGCCAAGAAGCTTATCGATTCAGGTGAAATGGGAAAACTCCTTTGGCTCCGAGGCGTTTATGGTAAGGCTGGTTCAATAGACTATAATAATAATTGGCGCAATTATCGCAAAGTCTCAGGTGGGGGGATTCTCATCGATCAGGGAATACACATGCTGGATTTGATGCTCTATTTTAGCAATCGGCAATTTAAACACATCAACAGTTTCGTAACCACACGTTATTGGGATATCGAAGCAGAGGACAATGCATTTGTTATTATGCAAACGGATGACGAAGTAACTGCCATGATGCATTCTTCAGCCACTCAGTGGAGGCATAAATTTTTACTGGAGATGACCTTCGAAGAGGGCTACATAAATCTGGATGGTATCCTGAGCGGGACACGCTCGTATGCGCCGGAAAAACTAGTGGTTGGTCTGAGAGAATTTGAAGATATTACGCATGCCATGGGAAAACCCAGGGAAACCGTCACCTGGTTTGAATATGATGATTCCTGGAAAATTGAAGTTGATGAATTCCTCAATGCTATCGTTAATAACAGCAAAATTTTAAACGGGACGAGCGAGGACGGCATAAAAGTACTACGCTTGGTGGAGAGCATTTACCGAAATTCAGGATTCTATAGTGATAAATAATTTCTGGATTGGTGTCTTTGGATTAATACGCTCTTTCAGAATCAAAACATGGCACATTTTCTATCTGGGATGGTCAGCTAAAACCGCGTAGGGAAATAAGCTAAACCAGGTGAAAATGTGTGTGAGGGATGAAAGTTACATCCAGACTGTCCAAATCAAGCTTTAAGCTATTTTTAAGATGGGATACCTAGAATGAAAGTTGCAATATCAACATCCTCCTTTGGCAGTGCTAGCCAGGATGCACTCAAACTATTGCGCGACAAGGGGATTGAGATCAAAGAGAATCCATATGGTCGCCGATTAACCGAAGCGGAAATTATCCTGCATCTCCAGGATGTCGATGGATTACTTGCAGGGCTTGAACCCTTGAATAAAAATGTTTTATCGCAGGCGCCACAGTTGAAAGCTCTAGCACGTGTTGGTGTGGGAACGGCTAATGTGGATTTCACAGCTGCACAGGAATATGGCATTAAAGTCAGCAACACGCCCAATGGACCAACCTTCGCAGTGGCAGAAATGACGGTAACAGCCATATTGGCCTTACTTCGAAACTTGCCGGAGATCAATACCCGGATGCATCAAGGTGAATGGCCAAAAATGGTACATCAAAGTCTTTCCGGTAAGCAGGTATTTATAGTAGGATTCGGCCGGATCGGTGCCAAGGTGGCCGAATTGCTCTCAGTCTTTGAAACATTCATTTATGTGTATGACCCAGTGGATATGCCTATGCCAGATTATTGCAGTAAAATCTCGTTTGAAGCAGGTCTTCGATTGGCGGATATTATCTCTTTCCACGCTGCCGGAGAAGCAGAAATTGTTGGTGAGAGTGAGTTTGAGCAAATGAAAACAGGCGTATATATTCTGAATTCGGCTCGAGGATCTCTCCTAAATGAGCAGTCGTTGATCAAAAATTTAGATAATGGTAAACTTGCCGGTGTGTGGCTGGATTCCTTTTGGCATGAACCCTACATAGGAGATTTAATGAACTATGATCGTGTTCTTATGACTCCCCACACCAGCACCTATACTGCCGTATGCCGTGCCTCAATGGAATTGGATGCTGCAAAAAACATGATCAGAGATCTGGGGCTTGAGTAATTCGCTAGTTATAGTCGGATCGCGCAAATTTGTCCATCAATCGGAGTAGGAGAAACCATCACATGTTACGCATTGATTTAAAGGGTCAGACTGCCCTGGTTACCGGGGGAACGCGTGGGATTGGAAAAAGTATTGCTGATGCCTTTTTAAAGGGGGGAGCCTCAGTGATTATCACGGGCACCCAAGAGAGCTTTGATTTATCATCACAAGATCTGGCTGCCGGACAAAGTATCCGCTATATTCCTCTCGATTTTTCAAATTCAAGTTCACTGAATGCCTTCCTTGCTAACTTAAAAGATATGAACAAAATTGATATACTGGTAAATAATGCAGGGATAAATAAGATATCATTGAATGTTAACTCAGTGACTGAAGATTATGAGTCCGTTATGGATGTCAATCTCAAGGGACCCTATATCCTTGCCCGCGAAGTGAGTAAAAAGATGATAGTGCAGGAGTCAGGCCGGATTGTCAATATCAGCTCTATATGGAGTGTCGTTAGCAGGAGTGGTCGATCCATATATGGTATTTCAAAATGGGGTCTGGTGGGTCTCACTAAAACCCTAGCCGTTGAATTGGCAAATTATGGCATTCTGGTCAATGCAATTTCTCCCGGTTTCACCATGACTGAATTAACCAGGAATACCAATACTGAAGCAGAGTTAAATAAAATCGCTGAGGCAATCCCCTTGCAACGTCTGGCTCATCCTGAAGAAATAGCGAATTTCGTTCTCTTTCTAGCCAGCCCTTTAAATAGTTACATGACGGGCCAAAATATTGTGATTGATGGAGGCTTTTCCAGTGTATGATTTTAAGGTGAAATCCAATATTCATGACTACACCGTAAGCTTCATCACAGATACACTCGAAACCATTGATCGAGAATTGGGAGAGGGTGACTATATTCTGGTTGATAGAAATATTCTTGAATTATATGGTCCGGACCTTGAAACCACATTAAGCAAACAAAAATTTATCATTATTGATGCAAATGAAACCCAGAAAAGTTATGCTGGAATTATTCCAATAATTGAAAAACTGATATTGAATGGGTTTAGAAAAAACCATCGTCTCATCGCCATAGGGGGAGGAATTACCCAGGATATTACCTCATTTATTTCATCTGTCTTATATCGTGGAGTTGATTGGATTTACTTCCCAACCACGCTTTTGGCACAATGTGATAGTTGTATTGGCAGTAAAACCTCAATTAACTTTGGCGAATTTAAAAACCAAATAGGTGGTTTTTATCCTCCACTCAAGATATTTATTAACACTGCATTCTTAACCACGCTACCCCCTGAGCAAATCATGTCAGGATTAGGGGAAATGTGTCATTATTTCCCCATCGCTGGCGAAGCTGATTTTAAACGTTATGCCAGGGAGTATCAGCTAGCCATTCAAGACCCGACAGTTATGGAAGGCTTGATATCCAGAAGCCTGGAGATAAAGAAAGGCTATATCGAGATAGATGAATATGACCGAAAAGAGCGGCAAATATTCAACTATGGCCACTCCTTTGGCCATGCCCTGGAGTCGCTAACTAATTATAGAATTCCTCATGGTATTGCAGTCAGCTATGGTCTGGATATGGCCAATTATGTGTCAGTAAAAATGGGTCTACTTCAGGAAAGTATTCGTATTGATATGCGAGCAGTATTGGAAACTATTTGGAAGGGGACCAGCATCTCAGACGTGTCCATCGATCGTTTTTTAACTGCGCTCAGTAAGGACAAAAAGAATGTTGGAACTGAGCTCCGCTTGATACTGTCTGAGGGATATGGTAAGATTGTCAAAAAGAGCGTGAAACTGGACCAGAACTTTTCTGATATCATCCAACAATATTTTCGAGAGGAATTATCGAAATAACCGGATATCTTGGGTTTGATCTGTTGTTAGTGTACACAGAACTCTGTAAGATAAACGTTGGTGAATTAGAAACGTAATAAAAGTCTATTTCGAGTGCTTGGAAAAAATTGAATGTGCCAGGAGAAAGTGAAATAATGAAAGATAAAATCATCGCGATGATCCCTGCCAGGCTTGGGAGTAAGCGAGTCCCCAAAAAGAATCTTCGACTAATTGATGGTCAACCATTGATTGCCTATATCATTGATAGCGTCATAGCCGCAGGTGTTTTTGATGAAATATATTTGAATTCAGAGGCCGAGATATTTGGTGAAATAGCCCTTGAAAAAGGCATTGAGTTCTATAAAAGGGACAGTAGCCTGGCATCAGACACAGCCACCAATGATGAGTTTGCGCTGGATTTTATTAATAATGTGCATGCTGATATCCTGATTCAGATATTGCCAACGTCACCTCTGTTGGCACCTCAAGAAATCAAGGCTTTCGTTGATGAAATGACCTCAAAAAAATTAGATACACTTATCTCGGTGGAGCATAAACAAATTGCCTGTGTTCATAATGATCTTCCCATCAATTATGATAAGTACAGGGTCAATCCACCTTCACAGGAGATGATTCCAGTTAAAGCATATGCAACTGCCCTTATGGGGTGGAGGTATGAAAATTACAGAGAGAATATGCACAAGTACAATTGCGCCTATCATGGTGGTGATGGACAGGTTGGCTATCACGAGATGAGAGGTCTTTCAACAATCGATATTGATCGCGAAGAGGATTTCCTATTAGCTGAGTCAATTATCATTGCCAAGAAACGTCACACACCTTCCCAGATTCAGTATTATGGTGAAACCGAAAGTGATCATAGCGAAGTCCATGTAGAATCAATTCTCAAGAGAGATGGCGTCAAACACTCTGATTTATATGATGTTAATAACAAAATAGTAAATCTTTATGAAATAATGGACTCCATGGATAAGGCAATTTCATGGAGTAAAAGGGTTATTGATACTGAAAGCAATTCCATGACCATCATTTCCCAATTACCAGGTGAGGGAAACCGCTTACACTACCATCCAAATTGGAATGAATGGTGGTTTATCGTTGATGGTGAATGGGAATGGATGATTGCCGGAGATCGCCACATCGTTCGCAAAGGTGATATTGTCTTTATGGAGAAAAATGTCAGGCATAAAATTACTGCCATAGGCAATAAACCAGCTATCCGAATGGCAGTTAGTCGAGCAGACGTTGCCCATGTGTATCCAAAGGGTGATTAGATGGACCGAGAACATGTAGTCATCGTAGGAGGCACCTCCGGTATTGGTTTAGCTACGGCGCGTTATCTGGATCAAAAGGGATATACTGTAACGATTGCAGGAAGATCAGCTCCTCCAGAAAATAAATTTAATCGCTGCCATTGTGACATTAGGGATGAAGACAGTGTCAAAAACTTATTCCATTCCCTCGAAGACAAAAATCTGACTGGATTGGTCTACGCAAGCGGCATTACGGGATCCAAGGTTCACATCTCTAAATTTGATAAAAAAGTCTGGCATACACTTGTAGAAACAAACGTTACCGGGGCACTGCTCTGTATAAAATATGGATATGAATTATTGAAAAAAACACAAGGGCGAATTGTGATCGTGAATTCACTGGCGGCAAGGACCTATTCCAAATATTCCGGGTTCGAATACACGATGACAAAAGCATCCCTAAGTGGTATGGTCAAACAATTGGCCATTCAGTTGGCTGAAGATAACATCCAAATAAATTCTGTTTATCCAGGGATGACAAAAACCCCTATGTTGATTCAGAATGTTGACAAAGAATTATTGGCTCAGGAAGAAAAGGTCATTCCGCTCCAACGATTGGCTGAGCCAGAGGATGTTGCCAGGGTAATCCATTTTCTTGTTAGCAAGGAAAATGGATATATGACCGGGGCTGGTATTGATGTCAACGGTGGACAATTCATGAATGGATAGGCAGACAGGATGAGGAAATACATCGTCGGCCTTTATGCTAGCTCTCCAACTTTATTCAACTGGGATGTTCACAAAGAGCAACTTTATTTTGATGCTATCAAGGCAGAGCGTCTCCAAATCAGGGGGCTTGAGCTGCCATTCTGGGGTAATAATCTCCACCCTTTTGATGATGAATTTTTATTGGCAAATCTTCAATCTGAATGGGAACATGTGCTCACTTGTATTCCCGGGACAATGACTTCCCTGGGGAAAGATCTTCATTTTGGGTTGTCCTCAAACCTGGAATCATCTCGCAAGCGTGCCATAGAAATGTACGAGCGAGCCAATCAAGGTGTGCTAAAACTGAATAGCAGCTTTGCCAGGCAAAATGTATTGGCCGTTCACATCTCATCTGCACCCCGGCCACGGTTTGGGTCAATCAAACAATTGATCAAATCCCTTAATGAAATATCCGCTTGGGATTGGGGCGGTGCAAAATTAGTTATCGAACATTGCGATAGCGGGCTAGGGGCATTTAAACCCATTAAGGGCTTTTTCTCTATTGAGGATGAAATCCAAGCCATTCAAAGTGCACAACATTCCAAAACGGAACTGGGTCTGACTGTCAACTGGGGTAGATCTGTGATTGAACATCGCAGTCCAGGCGGTGCGATCAGACACCTGGAGGCTGCGAGAGAGAGTGGTTTTTTGTCAGGCTTAATATTTTCTGGAACCAGCGAGGAAAAAACCGAGTATGGCGTTTGGGGCGACCTTCATATGCCTGTGGCCAGGGAGCAGGGGATTAGTCACTACGAGGCCAAATCATTATTGACTTTGGAGAATATGAAAGCATCATTGCTGGCAGCTGATTTTAGCAAATTGGATTATGTGGGGATCAAAGTTTTGGCAATGCCCATAGAAGCAGCCAGTTTGAGCAGACGCGTCGGTGTGAATAGAGATTCACTCGTTATTTTGGATCAAGCGTATAAAGCTTTGGAACTAGGCACGAATTGATTGTTGGAAACGAAGTCAAGAATTTAATGCTAAAGAGAATCTATCATTCTGCTATCCTGAATTCATGGTTTAATAGTGTTGTGGTAATGATCACATCTATTATTGCTATTCCCATCGTGATATCAAAATTAACGGTACCAGAAATTAATGTCTGGTTTCTGTTCGCCTCAATTACTGCTTTAGGTCAAGGCGTATTATTCGGATTCAATACAACCTTTTTGCGATTTATCGTGTATTCATACTCTGGAATTCGGATTGCAGATTTTAAAGATATCAGAGCTAAAAAGGAGTTAGACTTTTCTGAAAGAGTAGACCCGAATGAGTTTAGTGCCATTTTTCATTTGATGAATCGAATCTATAATTATATCGCGCTAGTGTATTTGAGTATTATGATAATTACTGGATATTTTGTGTTGAGTAAACCAATTAGCGCACTGCCTTCCGTTAACGCTGGCTGGATAGCTTGGACTATTATTGCTGTTTCAACAACAATCTCCCTACGTTTTGGGCTCTATCAAATATTTCTCGAAGGTATTGGGAAAGTCGCACTGGTTCAGAGAATTCGGGGAACTGTTTCGCTCCTTGGTTTGGTATTCATAATCATGGTCCTTTATCTTAGCCCTAGTTTAATCTCCATTATTAGCATCTATCAAGGTGTTGCAATGGCAGTCGCATTTTCCATACTCATTTTTAGCCTTCCTGAGAGACGAATCTTAGTGCAAAAGGTCGATCACTTTAATCAAAAGAAAAACCTCCTGAAGACTGTCATTGCCAGCGCTTGGAAAAGCGGCATTACCACTGTATCGGCCAATATTATTCAGCACATTTCAAGCATTATTGTTTCACAACTCTTCCCTCCTGCACAATCCGCAATCTTCCTATTTACAAAACGATTATTCGATGTAATGGAAACTTTTACACAAGCTACGTTTCAAGCGAGACTTCCGATCATAGCGAAGTATAGATCTCGAGGAGATATAGCACAACTTTTGCCATACATAAAACAAACTCAGTGGTTTGCCTATGGCGTATTTTTGGTCGGATATTTAGTATTAATATTGTTTGGGAATGAAATATTGCTCCTGCTGAATGCCAAGTTAAGTCTGGGAGAAATGTCCCTTATTATGCTTTTTTCATTCTCTATATTAATGCGTAGATGGCTTGGTTTTAGTATGGCCATATCTAATCAATCAAATCATTTGATCGATTACATTATTATCCCAATTACTGGAGTGTGCTTTTTTGTCGCTATTTATTTTTTGTATCCAATCTTTGGGGTAAACGCTTTTCCATTTGCCCAGATCTTGAGTATTCTTGTTATTATTCCAATTGTGGCCAAGATGTACTATCCCGTAATACGAACTAGCTTTTTTAAATATGAGCGGACCACGTTTATTCCTATTGTTGCGCTCCTTGTTGTCATAAATATTATCCTAATGAATTATTCAATTTAGGTAGAGGGAATCTTTTTCAATATGTTTAGCCAAAACTTCAAAAACCGATACTATAAATTGAAAAATCTTTGGTTTCAGATTAGAATGTGGGGCGTTGGACTAAGAGATGAGACCGTCGACGAAAATATCCTTACAGGAAAAAAAGTGATCATCATTGGACCCGCAGAATCCTCCTTGCACTATATGTCCGGTGAAGAAATCGATAAATATGATATCATCATAAGAATGAATAATGCCCCTTTCTCCTTAAAGGGCAAAGAGCATTTAATAGGTTCAAGAACTGATATTCTGTTTCATTGTTGCTCTGAGGATCCTATTGTTGGTGGAGGTGTCATTATCCCAGAGGTATTATTTCAGCAGAAGGTCAAGCAGGTTATATACCCAATGGATGAGATCTCCCTACTCTCTCATTATTATCGAGTACGTTTAAAATACTCAGGATTGAATATTTCCAGACTTCCTGGTAGCTACTACTGGAAATTAAAGCAGAATTACAAAGGGAACATACCGACAACAGGGCTTCAAACATTAAACTATCTGCTCCACTCAGATTGTAAGGAATTGCATATCACCGGTTTCACCTTTTTCACAACACCATATATTGAAGGGTATAAACCGGAGGCTTATCGATCAGGTGAAAAGGCGTTTGAATTAGCTATTAGTTCTGCGACTCATGATCCTAAGGACGAATTGAGACTATTTCGAGAGATTTATTTGAAACAAATGAACACTAAAAAGATATTTTTGGATGAGGAGCTTACTCGAATTCTTCAGCAAATCCCTCCTTCCAGCATTTGATGATCTCACTTAAGGGAAATTGGGTGTAAGCCCGAAAATCGGATTAATACAATGACAACTAAAAAAGGTCCACACTAAAACCGTTAACCGTCCTACAGTATGATGGAGAAATAATATGACTAAAAAATATTGCATAAATCGTTTTTACAGAGCAAGATCTCAAAACCTTCACTGGGATGACTCAGCAGAGGAAGATAAGTATCAGTTAGAGATATATCTACATGCGCTGGGTTTAATGAAGAAATACAACCTTAACTCTGTCATTGATATTGGTTGTGGTTCAGCATACAAGTTGATTACTTATCTCAGCGAATATAAAACGCTGGGGCTGGAACTTCCTGTAAACGTGGAGCTGCTAAAAAAAAATTATCCCGATCGAGAATGGCAAGTATCCGATTTTTCCAGGACTTCAAATCTCACTACAGATGTAGTCATTTGTTCTGATGTTATTGAACACTTGGCTGATCCGGATGAGTTGCTCGATTTTATCAAGGGTATTGGTGTTAAGTATATCATTTTCTCGACCCCAGATCGAAGTTTGATGTTTAAAAAATGGGACCCGCGCTATTATGGTAAACCACTGAATAAATCGCATATTCGAGAGTGGAATTTCAAAGAGTTTAGGGAATACATTTCAATGCATTTTCATGTTATTGACCAAAGAATTACAAATATGGGGCAATTTACCCAGATGATTATTTGTAAGCCTAAATAGGTCATTGTGACAATAACCAAAAGTCTCTTTGGGGTACTTCCTCAAGCTGTTGAGCTATAGAACAAATGAATCGTATGCCCTTAAGCCAAAAAAGCTAATTAATCAAAGGATTGCAGGTTACTCATGCTAAACAAATATTTTAAAAGTGATTCACTAAAAGCATTTGCAATATTTCTGTTGCTCCTATTAATCCTTTTTCCAGCAGTATTTTTCAAAGGATATATTTTCGGGGGAGGCGATTCTACTGCTGCCAAAGGAATGACCAATCAGCTCAATTTGTACCTCGACGAGACTGGAGAATACCCTCTCTGGCAACCCTACATTTTTTCAGGGATGCCCGCTCTCAGTACCATGATGTTTACCAGATGGATCTATACCCCGAGTCTGGTTACAGGTATTTTTCACAAAATGGGGGTTCCGTCACTTTGGACCATGATCCTCCACTACCTGCTCGCTGCAATGGGCGTGTATACTTTATTACGCTATCTGAAGGTAGACTTTATAGCGGCACTTCTGGGCGGTCTTGCATTTATGCTGACACCCTTCTTCGTGGTGATGATTACTGTTGGTCACGGGTCACAGATGATGACTGCTGCCTATCTGCCCTGGTTGATCTATGCAGCCAAGCGGATCTTTGACAACCCCGACCTGAAAGGGCTATTAATCCTTGCTATCATCGCAGGGTTTCAATTTCAGCGCGGTCATGTTCAAGTCGCCTACTATGGCTGGATGGCTGTTGGTTGGTATTTAATTATTGAGCTGATCTTCAGATTCCGGAGCAAAGACTGGAAGCAGTTCCCACGATCTATCGCTTATCTATTGGGTGGACTGGCATTGGGTCTCGGTCTTGCTGCAGTCCTGTATATCCCTTCACTTGCCTATGCTGCCCATTCGATACGAGGAGGGAGCACCGGGGGAGGGTTGGATTATGGATATGCCACCAGCTGGTCCTTTCCACCCTATGAAGTGCTGTCGCTTTTCTTTTCCGACTGGTTTGGATTTGGTGGACAAAATTATTGGGGGGGGCGTCCCTTCACTGAACATTCTGATTTTCTCGGGCTGACCCTGGTTATTCTCATGGTGGCTGCCTTTTTCAATCGAACGCTCTTCAAGGAGAAAATTTATTTGGTGTCAACAATCCTGCTGGCTTTGTTGGTCAGTTTTGGAAACTACTTCCCCTATTTATATGACATCCTTTTCAAGTTGCTACCCTTCTTCAATAAATTTCGAGTGCCCTCCATGATCTTGATTCTCCTGGAGCTTATGGTTGCTATCCTGGCAGGTCTGGGGCTGTATACTTTGTTAAATCTGGATCCATCAAGGAAAAAGGAGCTTGAGCGAAAGCTTTTAATCGCATCAGGTATTTTAGGCGGGGTCTTTATTCTGGTTTTGCTCTTTAAAGGGATGGTAACGGGAGCCTTTGCGGCGACTCTGGCTGATTCACCCAAATTTCATCCGCAATTGAGCACGCCTCGGATTGAAATGTTTTATTCAAGTTTGGTGAAGGGTCTCTTCATAGGCACTCTGGGTTTGACTCTTATTTGGGCCTATCTGGCTGACAAAATCAGAGGAATAGTTTTGTCGTTGGGTATGCTGGCTTTGGTGGTTGTCGAGCTCGGCCATGTCGATCTCAGATTTACAAAAAACGCTATCAATCCATCAAGAGTAAAGGCAGCAGAACAAGAGACACCGGCGCTTCATAAACTCCTTGAGCTGACAACTGAAAATCCGGGACGCATTTTTCCAGTACACTCGCTTTTTGGTTCAAATGGCTGGGCTTTGCATGGTCTTGAATCAATCGGTGGCTATAGCCCGGCCAAACTCAAAGTCCTCCAGGATTTTCTTAACTCAACCCAGATTGAACAAACTTTTTTACCCAAATATTATTCACAAACCGCGTCTGGGGCCACCCCAAGATCAATTTATGATATTGATGTCTCGCTTAGGAAGCGGCATCTTGACGTGCTCAGGAATTTGAATGTAAAATATTTGGTATCTCCCTATCCCATGAATGATCCCCTCTTTAAACTGGTGGCTCAACCAATGCATATAGTGGGTGGACAAAGGAATCAGGTATTGATTTATGAATTTATGGATGATTATCCAAGAGCGTGGTTTGTGCCAACAATTCAGACTGGACTCAGTTCAGGTGAAATAAGTGCCTATATGGACAATTCGACACTGGAACCCAGGGAGACAGCCTTTGTAAAAGATCCTGAAGGCGCACTAACTCAAAAAATATTCAGCGTTGGAAAGGTTGTGGTCTTAGAACGCTCATTACAGCATTTGGTCCTTGGAACCGAAAATGAAGGGTCAGGCTTTTTGGTGCTGAGTGAAGTGTTTTATCCAGAAGGTTGGTTCGCTTACCTTGATGGTGAAACGAAACTTGAAATGTATGCAACAAATGAACTTATCAGAGGCTTCCAAATTCCAGCTGGGAATCATGAAATTGAATTTGTCTTTGACCCCCCTGCTGTGAAAGCCGGGTTGCGCGTGACGGTTTTGTCGTTCCTGATCCTTCTGGGTTTAGCGGGACTATATTACTATAAATCAAGGACTTCAGCGCAAGTCGATTAATGCGAGAATTTAGATCCACAACGAATATTAAACTGGGGCTCTTTGTCCTCAGCATTCTTATTATCAGCGTTTCACTCCTTTACACCAATTGGCTGGTTCGTGAACTGCGTGACGATAATTTAAGATTTTTGCGTTACAATTCGAAGCTGCTTGCCAATGCACTTTCTGCCGATTTGCAAAGCAAGGCGTACCAGGAAGAGCAACGCCGATTTTTAACCTTCAATGCGAAGCTGTATGCCAACGCGCTTTCTGCTGATTCCCCCAATATGGATTTTGCCTTTAACCAGATTATCCGGAATATCAGCTTCCCTGTGATTATTACAGTTGTTGAGGAGGGGCAACAAGTTATCTATGCGCATCGGAACATCATGATTCCTGATTCAATTCCTGAAGCTTCTTTGCCAAAATATCTACTTGCAACTGTGAGTGAGATGGATCGCCAGAATGAAGCTATCCCAGTTCATTACGAATCACGTGAGATCATGCTGATCCATTTCGGACAACCTGAAAGTCGGAAGTTTGAGGCAATTGTCGAGAATATTATCAGAGCCGTCAATTTTCCAATGATACTGACTAAAAGCACGGGGAACGCTGTCACAGAAATATTGGATCATACCCTCAAAATCTCTGAAATATTGGATCCGGCTGCTCAAAAAAACATGCTACAGAGTACGCAGAGGCGTATGGATTCAAAAAATAGTCCAGTTCCCGTCAATTTTGGTGGAAAAACTGTTATGCTGATCCATTATGAAGATTCTGAGCTCATTCAGGCCTTGAGATGGTTCCCATTTATCGAGTTCGGAATCATGGGTGGATTCATTCTCTTGGGATTTGCCGGTTTTCAGTTCATTCGAAATGCTGAACGACGGGGCATTTGGGTAGGGCTCTCCAAGGAGACGGCTCACCAATTAGGAACACCTTTATCTTCACTTATGGGTTGGATTGAGCTCCTCAAGCAAGATGAACGGACAGCAGGCACTGCAGCGATAGTCGAAGAAATGGAACGCGACTTGCAACGCTTAAATCAGGTCGCAGACAGGTTTTCGAAAATTGGAGCTGGTGTGAAACTTGAGGGACAATCTGTTCGGGATCTGGTGGAGCCTGTTTTGGGATACATCCAAAGGAGAATTCCACAATGGGGGAAAACAATTGGCATTGAATTTGAGTGTCCTGAGGATTGCCAAGTGATGGCCCATAAAGAGTTGTTTGGATGGGCCATCGAAAATTTACTCAAAAATTCAGTTGATGCCATTAAGGCAGAAGCAGGAATGATTCGAGTGAAAGTTCTTCCGAGAGGGGAGTGGACTCAAATTATGGTCAGTGACAATGGGGAAGGCATTGCCCTTAGGAATCACAAAAATATATTTAGACCTGGCTGGAGCTCAAAAAAGAGGGGCTGGGGTCTAGGTTTAAGTCTGGTTGAACGCATCATTCGAGAGTATCACCAGGGTGATATTACAGTAGTGTCTGCACCTGGCCAGGGTACAACCTTTGAAATAAGACTGAAAACCTTGGCAAGTGACTGAAAATCCTAGATTTTTTCAATGGGAAAATATGTTTGACATGCCACAGGGTGCCGTTTAGATTACGTCGCTTTTTTGCGACCGCAGTTGGTTGCAGGTTATGAATAAGAAGGAATTGATTTGAAAACGTATAATGTTAAAGCAAGTGAGATCGAGCGAGACTGGTGGGTTGTAGACGCTACTGATAAAACACTGGGAAGACTTTCAACAAAGATTGCTCAAATCCTTAGGGGGAAACACAAGCCCACATTCGTTCCCCATCTTGATAGCGGTGATTTTATCGTTGTTACCAATGCAGAAAAAATTAGAGTTTCTGGCAAAAAGGAAGAGCAAAAAACCTATTTTCGCCATAGTGGCTACCCCGGTGGAGCTCGCTTTACGACCCTGAAGCAAATGCGTGAGAAACATCCAGAAAGAATTCTTGAGCATGCCGTCAAGGGAATGTTGCCCCACAACCGTTTAGGTCGTGCCCAGATCAAGAAAATGAAAGTTTATTCAGGTGAATTACATCCCCATGAAGCACAACAACCCAAACCACTCGAGATAGGTTAACACATGACTACATCCACAAAAATATATGCTACTGGAAAACGCAAACGCTCAGTCGCCCGCGTTTATATGCAACCAGGTAAAGGTGTAATCACGGTTAATTCTCGTGAACTTGACGAATATTTCGGACGCAAAACGCTACGAATGATCGTTCATGAGCCTTTGGAGTTGACAGAGAATAGTGGTCGTTATGACATTTCTATCAATGTTAATGGTGGTGGTCTCTCCGGACAGGCTTATGCCATCCGACACGGCATTTCTCGCGCCTTGCAAGGCGATAATAATGAACTGCGTCCTGTGCTGAAGAAAGCCGGTCTGCTAACCCGTGATGCTCGTAAGGTTGAGCGAAAAAAATACGGTTTGGCTGGTGCTCGTAAAGCCTACCAGTTCTCGAAACGTTAAAAGTTTTCAGGAGTTTTAATGCGTAATATTTCACTAGAGGATTTGCTAGCGTCGGGAGCTCATTTTGGTCATATGACCAGTAATTGGGATCCCAATATGGCTGAATACATCTTCACTGAGAAAAATGGTGTTCACATCATTGATCTATACAAAACCATTGAACAGCTTAACAAAGCTATTGAGTTAGTGAGTTCAACTGTGAAAAAGGGAGGGTCAATCCTCTTTGTCGCTACCAAGAAAGCGGCTAAAACAGTTGTTGAAGAAGAAGCAGATCGCTGCGGTATGTTTCATGTCACTGAGCGCTGGTTAGGTGGAACTCTGACAAACTTCATGACGATAAAAAAATCTATCAAACGTCTCCATTTGCTTGAAAAAGATGATACGAGTGGTGTTGCTGATACCCTCACCAAAAAAGAGCTGCTTATGCGCACTCGAGAACGTATTCGTCTTGATACTCAGCATCGTGGAATTAAAGACATGCGCCGTTTACCAGACGTCGTTATCATCGTCGATGCCAAGAAGGAATCAATCGCTATTGCTGAAGCACTGCGTTTGGAAATTCCCATCATTGCAGTCGTTGATTCTAATACCGATCCTCGTAAGGTGGATATTCCCATCCCTGCAAATGATGACTCTATCCAGGCCATCCGTTTACTCATGGGCACACTTGCCGATGCTATTATGGAATCAAAAGGCATTTCCAAGGTGATAGAGACCGAAGAAGTAACTGCTTAAGTTTAAAAATATTAAACCTGGAGAATATGTAGAATGGCTATAACAGCTGCTGCGGTTAAAGAGCTGCGTGACATGACTGGTGTTGGTATGATGGAGTGCAAAACTGCACTTGTTGAAGCTGACGGAGATATAACAAAAGCAGTTGACATCCTGCGTAAAAAAGGAATCTCAAAAGCGGCAAAGAAAATCGGACGTGCCACCAACGAAGGCCTTGTGTTTAGTTATATCCATGCAGGCGGTAAACTTGGAGCGCTTGTCGAAATAGCTTGCGAGACCGATTTTGTAGCCAACACAGATCAATTCCAGACTCTTGGCCATAATATCGCCATGCACATTGCTGCTGCTGCCCCAGAAGTCGTTAACAGGGAGCAGGTATCTACAGTTTCCCTGGATAAAGAAGCCGAAATATTTAAGGTTCAAGCTTTGAATGAAGGCAAGCCAGAGACAATTGTCGAAAAAATCGTATCTGGTCGTCTTGAGAAGTATTACAAAGAAGTTGTGCTCATGGAACAGACTTTTGTCAAAGATCCTGATAAAACCATTACAGATCTACTCAATGCTGCAATTTCTGGGCTTGGTGAGAATATGTCTGTAACACGCTTCCAACGTTTCGCTATCGGAGAGTCCAGCTCAGACTCAGTATAAAAATTTAAAAACAGGCGGAAAAATGTCAGCCGAACCCATCTACAAGCGTATACTTCTTAAATTAAGTGGCGAATCGCTTGCAGGTGATTCGACTCTTTCTATTGATACTCAAGTGCTCGATCAGATGACCTACGATCTTCGACTCGTCGTAAATCTTGGCGTTGAAGTGGGCATTGTTATCGGTGGAGGTAATATTTTTCGCGGATTATCTGCAAAGGCGAAAGGTATGAATCGAGTCGCAGCTGACCATATGGGGATGTTGGCTACTGTGATTAATGCTATCGCCCTTGGTGACGCGATAAAGCGTAGAGGAATGACCGCCAGCATACTGACAGCCATCGAGATGAAAGAGATCGCAGCCCCCTTTTCGCAGCGCAAAGCTCAACAGGAACTTTCAGAGGGTAAAATAGTTATCTTTGCAGCCGGCACCGGAAATCCATTTTTTACGACAGATACAGCGGCCGCGCTACGCGGTGTGGAAATTGAAGCAGATGTCTTGTTAAAAGGCACACGCGTTGATGGAATATTTTCTGCTGACCCTGAAAAAGATTCAAATGCTATATTTTTACCAAAACTAACCTATAATGAAGTCATCAACAAAAATCTGAGGGTCATGGACCAAACAGCATTTGCATTATGTCGCGAAAATAATCTTGCTGTCCATGTCTTTAATATGGAAATTCCAGGGAATCTATTAAAAGTGATGCAGGGCGCTGCCATTGGATCCGTTGTTGGAGGTAATGATGCTAAATGAGTTGTTTAAAGATGTTGATCACAGAATGACCATGACCGTGGATCACGTCAAACATGAATTTACAGGGTTACGCAGCAGTCGTGCGTCTGTGACATTGGTTGAACATATTAAAGTACAATATTATGGGAATCCTACACCGTTGAACCAGGTGGCTAATCTGAGTGTCCCCGAACCTCGTCTAATTGTTGTTCAACCATGGGATAAAAAACTCATGGCTGACATTGAAAAGGCAATTATGTCGGCTGACCTCGGTTTAAATCCAACCAATGATGGCGTGAATATTCGCATCCCCATCCCTGCGCTAAATGATGAGCGCCGAAAAGAGCTCATTAAACATATGCATAAGCTGGCAGAAGAAGGGCGGATCGGTATCCGGAATATCCGGAGGGATGCCAATGATCAAATTAAAAAGGCCGAGAAAGAACATGAAATTTCAGAGGACAATTCTAAAAGAGCCGTGGCGAATGTCCAGGAAATGACAGATAAATATATCAAAGAAATCGATGAAGTTGTTAAGGCAAAAGAAGCTGATATCATGACAGTCTGATTTGCGGGCACTCTAACTCATTATTTAAAAAAAAGCTCCGATTTCTCGGAGCTTTTTTATAGAGAAAACTACTATTAGAGCTTATCTGCATTTTTGGTCAGGTAAGATGCTACACCAGCAAAATTCTCCTTCATCGTGTCATCGCCTTCCTGCCAGCCGGCGGGACAAACTTCACCATGTTCTTGATTAAAGGTGAGAGCATCCACCATCCGCAGCATTTCATCAATATTTCTACCTAATGGCAGATCATTGATCACTGCATGACGAACAACACCTGATTCATCAATGAGGAATGAAGCTCGTAAGGCAATGTCACCATCAACAGTCGTTTCAGCTTCACCGTCTTCAGTCAAAACAGTGGCAGGTGTGGCACCCTTTAGAACATCATAAGCACGAGCTATCTTTTTGTCTATATCAGCAATGATTGGATACTGAATATCACCAATTCCACCATTTCTAACATCTGTATTCTTCCAGCCATAGTGACTCCATTTGGAATCTACTGAACAACCGAGAATCTGAACGCCTCTTTTTTCAAAATCTGCGAGCCGGTGATTAAAGGCTAGAATTTCTGTGGGACAAACAAATGTAAAATCAAGGGGATAAAAGAAAAGCACCACCTTTTTGCCCTTGTAATCAGACAAACTGATCTGTTTGAAGCTATTGTCGCCCATGATGGCGGTTGCGGTAAAATGTGGTGCAGGGTTGGTAACTAACATTGGATTAATTCCTTTGGTTAACTTTTGATTTGATAGATTCCATTTTAATTAATAACTAGTAATCATTACTATTAATATAGAATGTATCAAGGGGTCTGCAAGACATATTCCAGACGAGGAATTGCAGAAATATTTTTAGCTCTGTGTTTACAATTATCAGCATTGAATTATTTTATCTGTGGCCTATTTTGATTGCATTGGGTTAACTCTTACCATACATACGTGGTTCGCTCTGACATAAGCTCAAGGAAAGGAAATCTTTTGGACAGAATTATTAATCGGATATCTGCACTAGTGCTGATATTTCCTGTTTTACTCGTCGCTCAAATTTCTGATAGGCATCTCTCTAGCACAGTCGAAAAATATTTCGCAAGGAATCGGACGGCTCCCACCCTCATTTCCGCAGAGATTATTGACGATTACCTATACGGAAGAACCTTAAAGATTAGAATTCAGGGACACCGCAATAGTGAGAATGAAGATTTAGGCTTCGCTTTTGGAGCAGCTGCAGCGGTGGCAAATCAAGCTTCAGTTCCTTTCGAGGTCCTGTGGGTGGAAATGGATGTCAGGTATAAACAACTTGAGACAACCATTGCTATCGCGCCTGCTCCTTGCAGTATCGAAGCGATTGTCATGAAATCTCGAGCATTTTCAGAATGGTGGGAGCAGTGTCTCGAAATATTGTAAAAGGGGCTCATTAGTAGCCCTCTGCATTTCTGCACATCTGAAGCTTCCCGGCAGAACAGTAATCCATGATAGGCTTTTTGTACCTGAATAAGTTTTAGGCATGCGTGAAGCCGTTTGGAATGATATCAACCCCCGTTTAGATTAGCGCAGTTTTTAAACATTTAAGGAGTTTTACTTTATTATGATCGCAAACATTTTACTTATGTCAGCACCTGCCGGAGGGGAATCCGGAAATCCTATTCTCAGTTTTCTACCCATAATTCTCATGTTTGGTGTGTTCTACTTTTTGCTCATCAGACCTCAGAGCAAACGCCAAAAAGAAGCTGAAAAAATGCGTACGGAATTACAAAAGGGTGACCATGTCGTTACTACTGGTGGAATCCATGGTACCATCGAGGGAATGAAAGACAATGATGTCCTTTTAATAAAGACTGCAACCGATACTAAGCTGCATGTTAGCAGATCAGCTGTTACCGCGGTGAAGCCTAAATAGTTCATGCTTTTTGAGATTCAAACATTTGGGAAAAAAGTACTCCGGACTGCAACTAAGGAAGTGCCAGAGATTAATGATGAGGTTCGCAAATTCGTCTCCAATATGTTTGAAACCATGTATGCTGCAGAGGGCATTGGATTAGCTGCACCTCAAGTAGATCGCTCGATTCGTCTGTTTATTGTTGATCTCTCACCTATGGATGAATCTGAGCATAAGCGCGTATATATTAATCCGAAGATCTATGCCCTGGGGGAGCAGACTGATGAATATGAGGAAGGATGTCTAAGTCTTCCAACTATTCGTGAAGTGGTCACGCGCCCTACCAGCCTGAAAATTCGCTACCAGAATCTGGAAGGTCACCCATTTGATGAAGAAGTGGATGGCTTTTTAGCACGGGTTATTCAACATGAATATGATCATCTTGAAAAAACACTTTTTGTAGATCATTTGAGCTCACTGAAACGATCTTTACTGAAGAAAACGCTTAATAAAATTGCCAGTGGAGAAATTGAAATCGAGGCTTCTGAAAACTTTGAGCTTTGAGAAAGTTGTGACCTGCCTGGCTGAGGCATAAATCTGCTTCAGGTGTTTGGGATTATGCCCTCTTGAAAATGATAGCAATGGATGTTAGAATGCTGCCGAATACTTCAGCCTGAGGGTTCCCTGAGTAATAATTTTATCATAGCGAATAACGTTTTCTGTAGCTATTGCCCCTCATTATGACAAATACTAACACAGCACTCAATATAGTATTTATGGGAACTCCAGATTTTGCAGTTCCTGCACTGGAAATCCTGAACAGTAGTGAGCATCGGATTCAACTGGTTGTGACAGTCCCTGATAAAGAGCAGGGGCGAGGGCGTAGGCAGCAGGCATCTGCTATTAAGCAGACTGCAGATCGATTGGGTCTTCCCACGAGTCAACCAGCGTCTTTGAAATCTCCTGAATTTGTGAATGAGCTTTTAAATCTTGCCCCAGACCTGATCGTGGTTGTTGCTTTTCAGATTCTCCCGGAGGAAATCTTTACCCTACCCAAATACGGATCTTTCAACCTTCATGCCTCCCTTCTGCCAAAATATCGCGGCGCAGCCCCCATCCACTGGGTCTTGCTGAATGGTGATAAAGAAAGTGGTGTAACCACCTTTTTTCTAAGACGCAAAGTGGATACTGGTAATATTATTTTGCAGGCCAAAATTGACATCCAGCCTGAAGACAATCTCCATTCACTTTATGATAAACTGTGCAAACTTGGCGCTGGTGTCGTCCTGGACACCGTCAATTTAATTGCCTCCGGCCCAGTAGAGGAGGGTGAGCAGAACAATAGCCTTGCTACCCCTGCACCAAAAGTGACATCCGAAACACGGATGCTCAATTTTTCTGAATCAGCAGAACAGTGCCATAATCGGGTGCGAGCATTTGCACCTACCCCGGCAGCTTTTACATACCGATCAGGGAGCTTACTAAAAATTCTGGCAAGTTCAGTCGGTTCTGAACAAGGTGAATCCGGCTGTATTATAGCGATTTCTAATGATTCGTTTACCATTGCATGTAGTAGAGGGTCATTGATCGTCAAATCGGTTCAACCTGAAAGCAAAAAAGGAATGGACGCCGCGTCCTATTTGCGAGGAAACCCGCTGAGTCTGGGGGAGCGCTTTGGCCGATAATCCTCGGAAAATAGCATATCAAACTTTATTGGCTGCTGAGAAGAACACAGCTCATGTTATTGACGATCTACTCAGTGAGGCCTTGCAGAAGTGTTCGCTTAATCCTCAAGAAAAACGCTGGACCATGGAGCTGGTTTACGGTGTTACTCGAATGAAGCTCCAAATCGATGCTTGGATCGAAAGTGTTTATAAGGGCCGCTATCGGAAAGCTCAGCATTCAATTAAATCGTTATTGCGAATAGGTGTCTTTCAGCTCAAATATATGCAAACACTGGAGCATGCAGCCATTAACGAAACCGTTGCACTCTGCCGCGAGGTAAAGCAAGCTGGTGCCAGCAAGCTGGTGAATGCAGTGTTGAGACATATCCAGGGTATTGAATTATCACAAATTTTAGGGTCGTTTGAAGAGGGCAGCAAGCGACTCTCTATTGAGACATCCCACCCTGAATGGCTCATAGAAAAATGGCTGCTGCGCTATAGTAGATCAGAGTTGCTAAAATTGTGTGAACATAACAATATGCCTCCGCGGATCTGGTTACGGAGAAATGTCTCACGGGTTGAACACACAGATTTTGAAACGTTTTTGGAAAGCGAAAATGTTTCCTACAAACAATCAGGATTAATGGACTCATTTTATCAGATAGATAGTGGGGGTTCACTATTGAATACCAATGAGTTTGACCAGGGTTGGTTCTCTTTCCAGGACTTGGCAGCTGGATTAGTAGCCACTCTCGTTGAAGCGCAGCCTGGCGAGGTGATTGTGGATGCCTGTGCTGCCCCTGGTGGAAAAATGGCCCTGATGTCGGAAATGACAGGTGGGCAAGCACGCATATTAGCCTGTGACGCCAGCTCGGCCAGACTGTTGAGGGTTAGGCAAAATATTGAGCGCCTCAATTTAAAGCAGATAGAAGTGTGTCAACTTGATGCTTCAACAGACCAAATTCCTGAGGCAGACAAGATTTTATTAGATGTCCCCTGTTCCGGAACTGGCGTACTGAGCCGGAGACCCGATGCACGCTGGAGGAGGCAGGATTCTGACACAGTAGCTCTCACAGAAATACAGGCGAATATTCTTAAGAATAGCTGGCAGTCGCTAAAACCAGGGGGTGTGCTGGTCTATGCGACCTGTACTCTTGAGCCAGAAGAGAACTGGTCACTCATTGATGCACAAATTAGTAAGCTGCCTGCTGCAGAAATTGAACCTGTTCGAGCTGAAAATCTTAAAGCTTACATTGATGAACGTGGCGCATTTGCTACATTACCATGGCGCGACGGTATGGATGGAATGTTCGCTGTAAAAATTAGAAAAAGAGTATGAAACTTATACGAGATTATATCATCATTTTTTCCGGGATCGGTATTCTGGCAGCACTCATCTTCAATAGCGTGGTCCTGCCCTTGTATGTGAACTGGAACAATGAAATTCGCGTTCCAAGCCTAACCCATGCAGATCTTCAAAAGGCCGTTCAAATACTCAAGGATCGTGATTTGGAGTGGACCATTAAGGACACGATTTACAGAAGAGACATGCCTAGTCAGTTTATTATGGATCAATACCCAGAAGCAGGACAGATGGTCAAGGAGAACAGAAGGATTCAACTCACCATCAATCTGCCACCAGAAAAATTAGAGATGCCCGATCTTATTGCCATCACCGAACGGCAAGCCACAATTGCCCTCGATCGCATTGGGTTATTTTTGGTTGAGACCTATACAGATTCATCTGATTTATATGAAAAAACTGTTGTTATTAATCAGTCAGTAGCCGCAGGTCTCCCTGTTGCTCCAGGTGACTCCATAACATTAACCGTGAGTCTTGGAAAGCGGAACCTGAAAAAAATCATGCCCACCCTGTTAAATAAAGGAGTCGATGAGGCAGTAAGGCTGCTTGAGATTAATGGATTCACTGTTGGCAAGATCCAGCAGACCCAAAATTCCCAACTCTTACCAAATACGGTGGTTAACCAATCTGAAGCACCAGGGAAAGAGTTCCCAAAGGGACGAGTCGTCACCGTTGATCTCATGATTACGGATGGATTTTGATGGCGGTACTGAAAACACCACAAATTGCACCCTCCGTTCTCAGTGCAGATTTCGCTCAATTAGGTAATCAGGTACATTCAGTCGTGGAAGCCAGTTGCGAAATCCTGCACATTGATGTCATGGATGGCCACTACGTCCCCAACCTATCATTTGGTCCACTATTGTTGAAAGCGCTTCGGAGAATTACTAACCTGGAGCTTGAAGCACACCTGATGATAACCAATCCAGATGAATACATTGAACAATTTGTTAAAAGTGGGGCAAATATTATTCTGGTTCACCCCTCAACCTGCAAGTCGGTGGTGGATACGCTACAGCGAATTCGAGATCTTGGTGCCAAGGCCGGACTCGTGGTAAATCCAGACGAGAAGATGTCCATGATTACCCCATATCTGAGCTATATGGATCAGCTGCTTATAATGTCAGTGCATCCAGGTTTCGGTGGACAATTATTTATTCCAGAGGTGTTGATGGATCTTCCAGAGTTATTGCCTCAATTAGAGGCGTCGAATGTGATCATAGAGATTGATGGAGGAATTAATCGAACAACCCTGCCAACAATAAAGGGGCTGGGAATTGATCGCTTTGTAGCTGGGTCTGCAATTTTCAACCAGACAGCTCCGCCAAACATTAACTTTTTAAAACTTAACGCATTGCTATAGAAAGCTGAAATAAATTTGTCCCCAATTCGCAGTCATGAATTAATCAGAAAGGCTATCCATCTCAGCAGTAGTGCAATCCCACTGCTCTACTGGTTTTATCTTGAGCGGCACCAGGTCCTTGAAGGCGTAATAGTACTCGCATTCGGATTTCTCATGGCAGAATATTTAAGACTGCATTCAGATGCCAGCAGGCGTCTCTTTATGCGAATATTCGGATCGGCTCTGAGATCCCATGAGCATCAAAACTTGACGGGAGCGACCTATGTCTTTGTTGGCTCCGTTTTGACGATATTCCTTTTTCCTAAAGAGATCGCAGTAGCTTCACTTTTAATCCTTTCCATTTCAGACACCTTCGCTGCACTCATTGGGATCCCCTTTGGGAGACACAAATTCCTAGCGAAATCCGCCGAGGGGAGTACAACCTTCTTTATTGTTACTTTGATTATCCTGCAAATTATTTTTCCGGCAACACTATTTTTCAATCTTGTGGTAGCGGCTACCCTTACCGTTGCGGAAGCATATCCCATGGATTTGGATGACAATTTTGTCATTCCCATACTTTCTGGAATTCTATTATCTCTGATAAGCCTGGTTTAATTCGGTCCTAATAATTTTATATGACTTTTCTTAGCCCCTATTTTCTTTGGTTTTTGCCATTGGTATCACTACCAATAATTATCCATTTACTGGCCAAACGTAAGAGCAAAACCATCGAATTTCCTTCCTTGAAATTTTTGAAACTGCTTGAGCAGGATGCATTGAGGAAATTCAATGTTAAGCAATTGATCCTGCTCATTATCCGGACGTTGATGATTCTTATCATCATTCTGGTTTTTGCTCGACCAAGTTTAAACAGGAGCGCTGGGATAGGAGTTTACGCACGAAGAGTGAATCTACTCATTTTTGCATTAGATAATACTGCGTCCAATCAAACTAATTTTCATAATCTAAGTGGAGACTGGTTAAAAAATATCAGTGTAGAATTGAATGAAAAAGGATTTCAAATACAATTCTGCGGGATCACAGATATTGTATTGACTGATAATCCAGACGAGATCATATCTGAATACGGGTCCATTTATCCTGGCGATATCCAGAAACGGTTAGCCGAACAAATTGATCTGGAGCAATTCAGACAAAAGTCATTGCTGTGGATTGGTGATGGACAGGATGTCCGCGAGAGTCTGGAGATGCTCGCCGGGTGGAATAAATTTGTATACCTACAACCCATCGGAAATGACCATGGTATTACTAATCTGAAACTTCCTGGACAGGGAATCCGCTCAGGAGAAGGATACTCAGTAAAGGTGTCTCTTGGCCACTCCCTGGACTCGCCAGAACCCCTAGCCTTGGAACTCATGATAAATGAGAATCGTCAGAATCAAGCAATTGTCGATATAGATATCAATACAGTTGAGTTGAATGCGAGAGTCAACGAAGCTGGTTATCAGTATGGACGGCTCCATATTGGCGGTGATGATCACAGTTATAATGACATGCGACACTTCATCCTCCCGGCCGGTGGCAATATCCCCGTTCAAATCCTTCGAACGACCCAGAATCCAGACTATTGGCGAATTATTGAATCTGCTGTTGAAAATAAGGAGATTAACCTGGAGATCCGAATTCTTGAATTCAGAGAGATTGATAATCTTAACCTGGGTCAGGGTGGGACTGTTATTATTGATGATGCTAGCACCTTGGTTGAGTATAACTGGAATCGGCTAGAATCATTTGTGGCACTGGGCGGACAATTGATAATATTTGGGGATGGTGGCAAGCGAATGAGAGACTTACTTCAGTTTGATAAGCCACTCACACTTGAAACTAACCCCATGCCCCTGGGTTTGTATTTGACGCAAGTTGCAAAAAAAACATTAAACACGAACCCGCTTGAAGCCGTCATTTCGCAAGCTAGATTAAAAGTATTTACCAGATATAAGATTGGGGCGAACGAGTTAAAAGAAACCTGGGTAAGGTATCTTGATGATCAGCCATTTCTGGGCGCCCAGACCTTGGGTGAAGGTCGCATTATTTGGTTCAATACCGAATTCAAAACAGCTGCAACAAATCTGCCGCGGCTAGGTATATTCCCAACTCTGATTTTACAATTCTGTCAATCCCAGGTTTTGAAAACACAATCCGATCTGTATAATGCTGAAATCGGCGATACACTTCATTTTTTCCCTTCAGCAGGACAGAGCGAAAATACACCATACAATATTCAGCGTCCAGATGGAACAACGGACTATCTCACTCCAGACTCAAATTTTGTTATTCATTATGAGCAGGCAAATATACCGGGAATTTATAATCTGTCTCGCGGTCGTCAGATAGTTCAACCTTTAGCCGTAAATGTTTCTACTTATGAAGCCCAGGCACATAGCAGACGCTATGAATTTGAGAATACGGATATATTTGTTAGTGAACAACAGGAAACCCTGATTGCAGAACTTCTGGATCGACAGTCCGGGATGGCCGTTTGGCCTATCCTACTCATTGGGTTGTTAATACTGTGGGTTGCGGAAACCTACTTATCACGAATTAAATCGACTTGGCGGCAAAATGTTTGAAACAAGCTTAGAAAAAGAAAAAGCGCTCCTCGTAGGAGTGGCACACAGTCAGCAATCGCTTGAAGAGGTTGAAGAAAACCTGACTGAGTTGGGATTACTTGCTAAAACAGCAGGTGCCAGCGTCTGTGGCCAAATCGTCCAGAAGCGAAACCAGCCGCATGCTGCTCTTTATGTGGGGACCGGTAAAGCACAGGAAATTGTTGCCCAGGTGGAGCTTTTATTGATCTTGTAATCTTTGATGATGAATTATCGCCAGCTCAAACAAAAAATTTGCAAAAACTATTTGAAACGGCCCGCATTATTGATCGTAGCAGCCTAATTCTGGATATTTTTGTACATCACGCCCGTAGCAAGGAATCAAAAACCCAGGTCGAACTTGCCCAGCTTCAATATTTGCTACCTCGCCTAACCAGGGCCTGGACTCACCTTGAGCGTCAGAGGGGAGCTACGTCCACCCGAGGGGGTATGGGTGAAACCCAGATAGAAATTGATCGGCGACTTATCCGTCACCGGATTTCAGCCCTAAAAGTTGACTTGAAAAAAATTGAAACCCAAAGAGACACACGTCGAAAACAACGAGGAGATATGTTCAAAGTCGCCCTGGTTGGATATACCAATGCCGGCAAATCTTCGTTGATGAATCTCTTCTCCAATGCCGGAGTTCTTGTTGAGAATAAACTATTCGCGACCCTTGATACGACGGTTCGAAATGTAACTATTCTGGATCATGAAATCTTACTCAGCGACACAGTCGGGTTCATACATAAGCTACCCCATCATCTCGTTGCATCCTTTAAAAGTACGCTCCAAGAAGTTAGACTGGCAGATCTCATCCTTATTGTCATAGATGTTAGTGACCCCCAGCACGAGAAACATTTAAGAACCGTAAATGAAGTGCTTATGGATTTAGGGATTAGCGAACACCAGAAACTTACAATCCTCAACAAGATGGATCTGGTTACAGATCAGGACACCCTCTCAGGCGCTCTAAAAGGCAACTCTGAGGCCATCCCCGTCTCAGCCTTAGGCCAGATCAACATCGACCACCTGGAGCAACGTATCATCGAATACCTTCAAAATGATTATGTGGTGCAAACCCTAACCCTGAATCATTCTCAACAGAAGCTTATAGCTTCTCTGCATCAGAGGGCTGAAGTTTTGAATATTGTTTACCTCGATACGGCAATTGAAGTGGAAGTAAGGTCAAAAAAAGGTACCCTTGATCAACTGCTCAAAGAAAGCCTTGGTGAAGAAGATGCCCATCGGTGATAAAAAAGTAGGTCTTGTTCTCGGAAGTGGAGCTTCACGTGGCTGGGCCCACATTGGTGTCATCGAAGCATTGGAAGCAAATGGGATTAAAATATCCATGCTTGCCGGAGCCAGTGCCGGCTCGTTTATTGGCGCCGCCTATGCCGGCGGAGGATTACAGAAGCTGAAATCCTTTGCCCTGGGAATGGATTGGAGGCGCGTATTGTCCTTTTTGGATATTGCCTTCCCCAGATCTGGTTTTATAGAGGGTAAAAAGGTTGCTGATCTCATTAAGCTATACACCAATATCACAAATTTTGAGGATTTGCTCATCCCTCTGGCCATGGTCGCAACTGATATGTATAATGCGGAACAAGTGGTTTTTACCAAAGGGAGTATCACTGAGGCGCTCAGAGCGAGCATGGCAGTCCCAGGTGTGCTGATGCCCAAACAGATTAATCATCGATGGCTGGTGGATGGGGGTGTTGTTAATCCTTTACCAGTGGACGTTTGTCGCAATATGGGGGCTGATATAATTATCGCCGTCGATTTAAATTCTGAACGCATATCCAGAGATGTCAAATCCTCCCGCGATGCCGTCTGGGAACACAATTCCAAACAGATTGAGAAAACCAGGTTGGAAGTGGTCAAGACGTGGGTTGAGCGCTATGGGTCCACAGGGAAATCAGTCAGTACTCGGATAGATCAATGGTTTAGCACAAGCGAAAGTTCTCCGCACATTTTTGAGGTACTGGGATCTTCGATTAACATTATGCAACACAAAATCGAGTTGATGAATCGTATTGCCCATGTGCCAGATGTGCTTATCCAACCGCGACTGGGTGATATGAAGTTCTTTGATTTTGATGATGCTGAGCGCGCAATTCAGGAGGGTTACCATCGCGCTGAGGAAGTCATCCCTGACATTCTTGAAAGGCTGAAATAAAGATTCAGCTGTTTTTTTTGTCTTTTTAGCTATTTACAGAATAATCTTTAGCTATTGGATGCCTGAGGCACTTTATTTGCACTTCTCTTTGAAGAGAATAAACGCAAGGAAGTGAGCGCGCTGGATGAACATTGATAAGAACGAACAAGAAGCACTCAATACTTTAAAAGAGAGCTACTCAGAAAAATTTGTTTCTGTCAAGAAAGCGCTAAAATCTATCCACCGAGGCGATCGAATATTTGTTCATACTGCCTGTGGCGAACCCCAATTCCTCTTAAAATCGCTGGTCGAATATATCGAATCCGACCCCAAGGCTGTTTTTGATGCTGAAGTTCTTCAAGTATGGTCTCTCGGTCTTGCTCCATATGCTCAGGAAAAGTTCAAACATAATTTCAGGCATAATTCCTTTTTTATCGGAAATAGTACTCGCAGTGCTGTCAATAGCGGTTTGGCTGATTATACGCCTATCTTTTTATCAGAAATTCCGCGTCTGTTTAATCGCGGTCTTGTACCAGTGGATGTGGCTCTAATCCAGGCTTCTTGTCCTGATCCACACGGATATATGAGTCTGGGGGTCAGTGTTGATATAGTCAAAGCAGCCACAGAACAGGCACAAACCATAATTGTGCAGGTGAACCCGCGTATGCCCAGAGTTCACGGTGATGGATTCATCCATATTTCTGATGTTGACTATGTAATCCGTCACGAAGAACCACTTCTGGAGTATCATGATGATCTGGATAATGATGTCGCCCATCGGATCGGTGAATATGTTGCAACACTGATTGAGGATGGAAATACCATCCAGGTTGGATATGGTTGTTTGCCCAACGCCATTCTTGCCAATCTAAAGGGCAAGAAACATCTGGGAGTTCATACAGAATTACTCGGTGATGGTCTGGTTGCACTCATGCAGGCTGGGGTCATTGACAACTCCAAGAAATCTATAAATCGTGGTAAAACCATCGCCACATTCAGTATGGGCTCCGCAGCTACTTATGAATATCTGCATGATAATCCATTCATAGAATTCAAAACAGTGGACTATACAAACGATCCCAGAGTGATTGCTTTACACGAGAATATGACCGCCATTAATTCTGCTCTTGAAATTGATTTAACCGGTCAGGCCACTGCTGAATCCCTTGGGAAAGTCTTTTATAGTGGTATTGGTGGTCAAGCTGATTTTATGCGAGGAGCAATCCTTGCAAAAAAGGGAAAAACCATACTCACAATTCCATCCACAGCCCACGATGGAAAGGTTTCTCGAATAGTCCCATTTCTGAAAGCGGGGGCTGGTGTTACTCTTAATCGTGGCGATATTCATTACGTGGTAACCGAGTATGGAATTGCCTATCTACACGGTAAAAATATTCGCGAGCGGGCAATGGAGCTAATCAGTATCGCACACCCCAAGTTTCGGGCTGAGCTTATTCGGAAAGCCAAAAAACGAAATCTTATTTATCAGGATCAGGCGTTTATTGCTGGAAAAGCTGGAGAATATCCTGAGAAGGTTGAGACCTACCGAACGACCTCAAGTGGTGTGGAAGTCTTCATCAGGCCGGTCAAAATCAGCGATGAACCCATCTTAAAAGACTTTTTCTATTCGCTCTCAGATGCGAGTCTCCAACGTCGCTTTTTGTCAGAGCGAAAAGATATGCCCCATGAACGGCTCCAGGAGTTTGTGGTTATTGATTATACCAGCGAAATAATTTTGCTGGCTTTCACTCAAAAAGGGTCTGTTGAAAAATTAGTTGGCCTGGGTCAGTACGCAATTATTGGATCAACCCATACGGCCGATGTGGCCTTTGTCATTCGAGATGATCATCAGGAATTAGGGATTGGCAGGGAGCTGCTGAAGTATTTAACGCTCCTGGCGAAGAAGCAGGGTCTACTTGGATTCACAGCAGATGTATTAATTAGCAATGCACGCATGATGGGCTTGTTTGAGAGCATGGGCTTTGATGTGCAAAAACATATTTCAGATGGATTATACGAAATGAAAATGACGTTTCTGGAGAGTAAGTAATAGTGAATAAACCCGATATAAAGTATTTGTTTGAACCTGAATCAGTAGCAGTCATTGGCGTTAGCCAGGAACCTGGCAAGATTGGCTATAAGATTTTAGAGAACATGATTTTCGGGGGCTATACAGGAAAAATTTATCCGATCAACCCCAAGGGTGGTACAGCATTGGGATACGACATTCTGACTAGAATTGAAGATATTGAGGGCGAAGTAGATGTGGCGGTGATTGCTATCCCTGCACGCTTTGTATTTGATGCCGTTGTAAGTTGTGCCCAAAAGAATGTTAAAATGCTGGCTATCATTTCTTCCGGCTTTTCTGAGATCGGTAACCTGGAAGAAGAGCAACGGGTTGTCCACTATGCCCGTGCCCACAATATGCGCATATTAGGTCCCAATATATTTGGTCATTACTCAGCAAAGGTATCCCTGAATGCCACCTTTGGTCCAAAGGATGTTCGCTCAGGGAATGTTGCAATCATCACCCAAAGTGGAGCGCTTGGGATTGCCATGATTGGTAAAACTGCCGTGCAGAACATTGGGCTCTCGTCCATTATATCCGTGGGGAACAAGACAGATATCAATGAAGCTGACCTGCTTGAATATTTGATTGAGCAGGAAGAAACCAAAATCATCCTCATGTATGTCGAAGGGATTCAAGAGGGCGAACGTTTGGTGAAAATCCTCAAGGAAGCAACCCGAGTTAAACCGGTTATCGTGATTAAATCCGGGCGATCGAAGCGTGGGGCTGTCGCTGCTGCAAGCCATACAGGCTCCCTGGCAGGATCTGACCAGGTTTTTGATGCCATTATGAAGCAGTGTGGCGTATTGCGGGCTGAGAGCATTCAAGAAGCCTTGGAGTGGAGCAAATTTCTTTCACATACAACAATACCAAAGGGTCCCAATGGCATCATCATTACCAATGGCGGTGGTGTAGGAGTTATGGCCACCGATGCCTGTGAGAAGTACGATATCAAGCTTTATGATGATCAGGAGAAATTGAAGGAAACATTTGAGAGCGTAGCCCACGGATTCGGGTCTACCAAGAATCCTGTTGATATTACCGGTGAAGCTTCTAAAGCAGATTATGTAAAAGCATTGAAAGAAGCCCTTGTAGACGATTCCATTCATGCCGTAATGGCGCTCTATTGTGAAACAGCAATGATGAATTCTCAGGAACTAACCGAGATGATCGATGAAATGTACGGTCAGTTTAGCGAGAAAGGCAAGCCCATCACCTTTTCAGTCTTTGGTGGCGAGCGTACTGAGGAAGCGATTGCCGTTCTTCACAAGAAAAATGTCCCAGTATATCGGGATGTTTACGATGGCGTATCCTGTATGGGTGCCATTCAATTCATTAGACGCGTGCAGTCAGCAGAGGACGTTGAGTACGTAAGTGCTGATATTGATACTGCAGCCATTAATAAGCTAATTGATAGTGCCCTGGCCGACGGTCGGAGTTTTCTGTTAGCAGAAGAGGGACAAGGCTTGTTGCAAGCAGCTCAACTCCCTGGTCCCAGGGGCGGCGTTGTGCAATCTGTGGGCGCAGCAGTTGCTCTGGCAGACGAAATCGGGTATCCCGTGGTTATGAAGGTTGTTTCGAGAGATATTCTCCATAAAAGTGACGCCGGAGGTGTCCTTTTGGATCTTGAAAATCAGGATGAAGTTATCGATGGCTATCAAACCATCATCCACTCCTGCAAAGCCAATGTGCCGAACGCCACTATTGATGGCATTGAAGTTGTTGAGCAGTTGACGGCTGGAACGGAGGTCATCCTGGGGGCTCGCAGAGATGCTAATTTTGGTACGACCTTGATGTTTGGCCTTGGTGGAATCTATGTCGAAGTTATGAAGGACGTCGCTTTTCGAGCAGTTCCCCTGAGTGACCGGGATATTCGTTCCATGATCAAGGAAATTCGATCATATCCATTACTTTTGGGCGTGAGGGGAGAAGCTCGCAAGGATATCGAAAGCATTATTTCTGCCTTGGTGAAAGTTGCCTCGCTGATCAGTAAAGTGCCCAGAATTACAGATATTGAGATAAATCCCATGGTAGTCTACGAGCAGGGAAAAGGTGCTCGGGCGGTTGATATACGCGTATTATTATCTGACGATAAAAAGGATTCTGCATCATGAAAAATATAATTGTTACTTCACTCCGAAAGGATGCTGGCAAAACCAGCGTGATCGTGGGGTTAGCCAAAAATTCTACTGCGAAGATGGGTTACTTGAAACCCTTTGGGGATCGGCTTTTGTATCGCAAGAAACGCTTGTGGGATTTTGACGCCGCAGCATGTACAACTGCCATGAAGGCAGACGAGTCACCTGAGGCGATGAGTATCGGCTTTGATCATTCCAAACTGCGATTTATGTATAATGCAAAAACCACGCAGGATAAAGTCCGTGAGATAGCTGAGTTGAACGCTAAAGGGAAAGACATCATGCTCGTGGAGAGCGGTATGGAAATAAGTCACGGGCTTTCAGTCCACCTTGATGCATTATCGCTCTGCAAATATCTTGACGGTGAGTTGCTGGTCATTCTCAGCGGGTCCAATGATCAAATCTGTGATGATGCCTATTCGCTAAAGAAAACCATGGATTCCAGTGGTATAAAATTGGTTGGCGTCATTGTAAATAAAGTCCACGATGTAGAAGATTTCGAGACTGTTTATAAAGAGCATTTTGATGCGCTTCAACTCCCTTTATTGGGTGTAATTCCCTACGCTGAAGTTTTGACACAACCCTCAATGCGGTTCCTCGCTGATTTGTTCTTTGCCAAAGTATTAGCTGGAGAAAAAGGCTTGGACAATACTGTCAATGATGTTTTCGTAGGTGCCATGTCTGCAGACGCTGTGCTTCGAATGCAGCGGTTCAATAAAACTTCCAAGCTGGTGATCACCAGTGGAGACCGAAGTGATATGATCCTGGCCGCACTGGATACGCAAGCAGCTGGAATCATCCTGACGAATAATATCTTGCCTCCATCCAACATAATCGCCAGAGCTTCAGCCGCGCATATTCCGCTCCTCCTGGTCGCTCAAGACACGTTTCAGGCTGCCAAAAAAGTCGATAATCTGGTCTCACTCCTCTCTAAGGATGATGATCAGAAGATGGCACTTTTGGCTGAGTTGATTAAGCAGCATATCTCAATTTCAAATCTGGTCAATTAAACTGTTTTTTAAGATTAAAAGAGGCAATCCACACGGGTTGCCTTTTTTTTGATCTAAAATATAGGGTTGTTTCCTAATAATAAATGATGTCGATATTATGCTTTGTCGCTTGGATGCACTAGGGCATATTTGGCCAGAAATGAAGAAGCTTAAAAAGAGAGTTGAAGATTGAAAAAGATATTAAAATTTGGAGGAAGCTCCCTGGCTGATGCAGACAGCATCAAGCAAGTTGCCTCAATTATCAAGCAGACACTCCAATCCGGTGCTGAAGTATATGTGGTGGTTTCAGCCATGGCGGGAGTGACCGACATGCTTACCGGAATTGGCAAGGATGCAATGAAGGGCGGGAGTTCCGAAGACAAGTTGGGCGAACTGATTGATGTCCACGAAGATGTCATACTGCACCTTGGTTTAGATTCTAATTTTGAATTGGTACGGTCCTTTGGCAACCTATCAACGCTGCTTAGCGAAACAATAAACCAGTGTCCTGGGGCAACAGATGATTTTGCGATGTGGAACGATGAACTCCTCAGTTTTGGTGAACGTCTTTCGGCTCGCATAATTACAGCCTATCTGAATAAGATAGGAAATGTGGCTGAAACTTTGGACGCCCGGGAGGTGATTCTCACTGATACCAATTATGGTAATGCCTATGTCTATTATCAGAAATCCTATGATCGTATCCGGGTGTATATGCTGAATAGAGAAAAGTTGCAGGTAATTACAGGTTTCCTGGGTTCGACTGAATACGGCACTACGTCTACACTGGGTCGTAGCGGATCAGATTACACAGCCAGCATTTTTGGCGCAGCGTTGAATGTAAGCGAGATACAAATATGGACAGATGTAGACGGCATCTTAACTGCAAACCCTGGTCTGGTCGACGAAGCTATATCAATTCCACAGCTTACCTATGAGGAAGCAATGGAGTTGGCTCATGCTGGTGCGAAAGTCATTTTTCCCCCGACCATGATTCCGGCTTTGTACAAACAAATTCCCATCGTTATTAAGAACACTTTTAATCCAACCGCTCCAGGTTCTCGAATAGGTCAGGATCGGGTTTTGAATGGTGCAATTACAGTTGGATTATCTTCTGTTTCACACGTTTCATTGATACACCTGCAGGGTGCCGGAATGGTCGGCGTTAAAGGAATCAATGCTCGTCTGTTTACATGTCTGGCAGAAAAAGGAATTAGTGTGATGCTGGTTTCACAGGCATTTAGCGAACATTCCACCTGCTTTGCTTTAAATCCGTCTGAAATTGAACTGGCTCTTGCAGCAATTGAGGCAGAATTTGAAAATGAATTGAGCTTAAAGTATATCGATAAAATCAGAGTCGAAAGCGATCTTTCGTTGGTTGCTGTTGTGGGAGAAGGGATGCAGACAACGCCTGGGATAGCAGGTATTATTTTTGAAGAGTTGGGCAAAGCAATGATCAACGTTGAGGCCATTGCCCAAGGATCAAGCAGACGAAATATCTCTTTTATTGTCAGAGATCAGGATGTTCAAACTGCAATCAGAGCTTTACATAAAAGACTGTTTGAAAGGAAAACAGCATGAGAAAAAAAATTGCAGTCGGGGTATTGGGCGCTACAGGTGTTGTGGGACAAAATTATGTGCGACTATTGGCCAATCATCCCTGGTTTGAAATTAAAGATATGGCAGCAAGCTTTCGCTCAGCAGGGAAGCGCTACGAGGGAGCGACTTCAGGTAAATGGCTAATGGACTCAGGTATCCCGGAGATCTTAAAAAACGTGGTGGTTCGAGATGTTATGGACTTTGAGAATATCCCGGAAGAGATCCAACTTTTTTTCTCTGCTACTGAGCTGCAAGATAAAGCGGCGACCAGGGAATTCGAATTTGCATATGCCAAGAAAGGTTATCCTGTCATTAGTAATAGTTCAGCAAATCGCTGGACGAGGGACGTGCCCATGGTTGTCCCGGAAATTAACGCTGCTCATTTAGAGATTCTGAAAATACAGCAGCGGGAAAGAGCGCTTCCAGCTAGCGGGTTTGTTGCTGTAAAACCAAATTGTTCCGTTCAATCCTATCTCGTGGCGATTCATGCTTTGAGAGCAGCAGGATACCCTGTTAAGGAGATTTTAGTAAATACGCTCCAGGCTTTATCTGGAGCAGGATATCGCGGTCTCACCTCACCTGAAATGCAGGATACAGTGAATCCCATGATCCCAGGCGAGGAAGAGAAGACTGAAAAAGAACCGACAAAGATTTTAGGGCGTTTGGTGAATTCAGAAATCGTTCCAGATACTTCAATTAAAATGTCTGCACTGTGTACGCGCGTGCCCGTAATTGATGGTCACACTGCCCTGGTCTATTTAAATTTTGCAGATCGGGTTCCAACGCTGGATCAAATCACCCGGATATGGTCAGAGTTTAAGGCAGAGCCCCAGTCTTTAAACCTACCGTTTGCCCCGCACCCAGCTATTATCGTCAGGCATGAAAACGACCGACCACAAGTCAAGCTCGATGTTGACAATGGGAATGGTATGGCTATCACAATTGGACGTCTCGAAAAGGATAAATTTTTCCACATCCGTTTCGTTGCTCTTTCCCACAATACAGTTCGCGGCGCCGCTGGTGGGGCTATCCTGACAGCCGAGCTGTTGGTGGAAAAGGGTTATATCAAGCCAGGGTAACCTTCGAATAAAAAAGTTCACTCTCGATTTCATTATATAATGAAGTAAAGCAAATCCTTTTTTCTTAATCCCTGTGAGGATTTTAATCCTCACCTGGTATTTGAAAAAATCTTCTTCAATCATAAAACTGATGACGTGATAACTGGGTATTTAGGGTTGAATTTATTATACTTCGGCAGGAAAGCGGAGAGGGAGGGATTCTATCAAATATACCCATCTTAAATATCATAATAACAAATAGATAGGACGATCTCCAATATAATAAAAACTTTCAGTATCTAACATTATCTTCCAAAAATATCCAGTAATGGACATGCATTTCCGACACATTAATGGCACAGCGACACAAACGGGGCACACGCGAGAGCTAGTCGCAGCAGTTACAAAATCGCTGCAACTCCCCGATGTGATTACAAGTAGTGCGCATTTGTTGTAAGCTCCTCGTTTTTCCACGCAATACACAATTGCGTTTCATATTCTAAGCACAGGGGGGGGTGAATTCTGCCAGAGACTTCCACAATTATTTCTCTTGATATTCAGGATATTATTCTTACAATGCACAAAGTAATAATATTAGAACAGCATAAAATAATAATTATGACACGGCGCCAAGTAATAACAAGAGCACGACCATAAACAATAAGAAGAGTACAGTTACATATGGCAACACCAAGTCAAAAGCTGGCAGAGTCCTTAGAAAAGCTCAAAGACATTCAAAATAATGGGATCGTAGGAATCAAGGCGAGTGACTTGTCCAGGGTGCATAGAGAGCGGCTCATAGAAAATAGATTTATCCGAGAAGTCTTTAAAGGTTGGTACATCTCCACACCGCAAGAGGAACGAAAGGGGGATAGCACATCGTGGTATCTTTCATTTTGGGGCTTTTGCTCTCGATATCTTGAATATAGATATGGTAAGGAGTACTGTTTATCAGCTGAACAATCACTGGTTATGCACGCTAGTAATAACTCAATACCCAAACAGCTTATGGTAAAAAGCCAAAAAGGCAATAATATGCCAACCAATCTCATTTTTGGCACATCAATATTCGTTATGAAATCCCCTCTTCCAGATAAGGTAGAAATTGAGGAGTGGAATGGATTACAGATAGTGAATCTACCCTCATCGATAATTCATTGTGCTCCATCAATATTCAAAAAGCAATCCACTGATGTACGTGCAGCGCTAATGATGATCAGGGATGCTTCTTAATTGTTAAGAATGCTTTTGGATGGGGGGCACTCGAAAATTGCAGGGCGGATTGCTGGGGCCTACAGAAACATGGGGATGAATAAGATTGCTGATGATATTGTCAAAGCGATGAGGTCAACTGGGTATGACATTCGGGAAACGGATCCTTTTGAAGAACCAACACCAATTAAGTTTAATGCTCGAGAAAATTCTCCATACGTAAATCGAGTAAAACTTATGTGGCAGCAGATGAGAAGTAAAGTCATCAAGATATTCCCACAAGCCCCAGGGATCCCTGGAAACAAAGATATCGTCTTGGAGCAAATTGAAGAACTATATATTACAGATGCATATCACTCCTTATCTATCGAAAAATATTCGGTTACTCCCAGCATGATTGAACGAGTGCGGATGGGAGCATGGGATACGGAAGAGAATGAAGAGGATAAAAAGCAAAAAGACGCAATGGCAGCTCGTGGCTATTGGCAGGCATTCAATGCTGTAAAAAAGAGTATCACAAGAATATTGGATGGCGAGAACCCTGGAATAGTTGTCAGTCAGGAGCATGGAGATTGGTATAGAGCCCTATTTAGTCCAAGTGTAACTGTGGGGTTGCTAAAACCTTCAGACTTGGCGGGGTACAGAAATGATCAGGTGTATATTGGTCAATCGAAACACACACCTGTCAATAAAGAGGGAGTCCGAGATGTGATGCCTCTATTGTTTGAGCTACTGCAAACTGAAGAACATGCAGGTGTGCGGGCAGTATTAGGGCATTTTGTTTTTGTCTACACACACCCCTATATGGATGGCAATGGACGAATGGGCAGGTTTCTAATGAATACTATGCTTGCTTCTGGTGGCTATCCCTGGACCGTCATCCCAGTAGAGCAGCGAGATGCATATCTGACTGCTCTGGAAAGTGCTAGCGTGGATCAAGATATTCTACCCTTTGCAGCATTCATTACCGCCCTGGTAGAATCTGGGTTGCAAGGAACGCCGGTTGCGAACCTGGATACTAAAAATCATGTATTGAGGGATTCCCAATAACAATACTTCAGGAGTTATAGACGACTTCACTATTGACGATAATCAGTTCGTGTAGAAGATAGGAATGTGGGGAGGTTCTCCTGCGCCGATTGATAGACAAGTACATAGTGATGTGGTGCTGGCACATATTTGGCATTTTGGGAGCTGTGTATGTACATAAACTATATATAAACAATAATTTATACATGTAAGCGGAGAGGAAGGGATTCTATCAAATATACCCACCTTAAATATCATAATAACAGATAGATAAGACTATCTCTAATATTAACAATTCTTTCAGTATCTAACATTAACTTCCATTTTCTTCCATCAAAGGACATGCATTTCCGACACATTTTTGACCCATTGACTCATTTGTGGCACAAATATAGTTAATAGGAACCGACGCGCTTCTACTCCAGGTTTGTTAAATATTTACAGCGATAGTAAAAATATTCTAAGCAGCTCTGCAATATAACTTGCTTGTCGTTGGGCCTATATATGGTACCTTATATAGACTGGAGGAAAATATGTCATTAGAAACTGATATCAGACCAATTTCATACTTAAAAGCTCATACAGCGGATTTGCTAAAACAGGTAAATGATACAGAACGTCCTGTTGTGATAACTCAGAATGGCGAACCTAAGGCGATTTTGCAGGATGCTGGCAGCTACCAAAGTATGCGAAATGCCATTGGCCTGCTCAAGTTGATTTCCCAGGGGGAAGAGGCTGCTCGTGCTGGTCGGGTTAAACCTCAGGAAGATGTATTTGCAGACTTGGAAGGTCGGTTAAAGAATAGATGAAAAAACCATATAGCGTTCTGTGGACTGATGTGGCTGAAAATGATTTAATCGGCATAATAGATTATATTGCCGAGGAAGACCCAGGTGCTGCATTAAAAATTATGGATAAGATCAGAATGAGAACGAACAGTTTGTTTAACTTACCTGAGAGAGGGAGAATTGTACGAGAACTATTGGAGCAGGGAATATCGGGTTATCACGAATTGATCGTTTCACCATGGCGAATTATTTACAAAATTGAAGACAATAAGGTCCTGGTTCTATCAGTATTGGATTCACGCAGAAATGTTGAAGATATCCTGCTCCGACGATTGATTCAAATCCATAGCTAGCAGTTTCAGGAGAAAAACCATACAAAATTGATCCATTGAGGTAAAATATGAATCCTAGAGTAAAAGAGGTACCCACTTCCGAATCATATAAATTGCGATTAGTCTTTACTAACAGCGAGCATGGAGCTTATGATTGTTCCCATATCCTTGATTTTGGTGTGTTCAAAGAATTGAAGGATAAAAAATATTTTAATCAAGCAAGCGTACTCGATGGCACAGTTGTGTGGCCGCATGATCAGGATATTTGTCCTGATACTTTGTATATGGATTCAGAAAAGAAAAATATATAGTGGTTTGAGTTTTCGATTCAAAGTCTCTGATTACCCGATCTATTAGTAAATGTAACCTATTGACCGATATCCAGACAATCGACGTTTATGCATTCGAGCTAGCATTGGGATATTAATGTCAACATAGTCATAAATGATGACTTCTTTTTTACCGGTGTGGAGTCGGTGAAGACGTCCTGCATATTGTGTCAAGACACCTTTCCAGGAAACGGGCATTGTTAAAAAAAGAGTATCCAGTTTTGCCAAATCAAATCCCTCACCTATATAGCGGCCAGTACCCAAAATGACTAGCCCATCGCTGGTGGTATTAATTTTCTCCATCAAAGAAAGTTTTTGCTTTTTTCCCATCCCACCATGCAGGACGACAATATTTTCAACACGTGTTGCATGTAGTTGATCCAGCACTCGAAGATGATCTCGCCGCTCGGTGAGAACCAGAGATGTTCTACCGCTCAGGGCAACTTGGACAATGTCATTTACTATCAATCGATTCCGTTGTTCATCCTGTGTGATCAATGCATAGATCTCGTGTATTGGCAAATCGTCTTTCTCTAAGAAATCAGTCGGTAGTATGATATTTGTGTTTTTTAAAACCACTCTATGAGAAAAGGGTCTTTGAGCGGCTTGTTTTAGATGGCCAACTTTGAAGCGTACCGGTCCAATATTCATAAAAATAATTGGGTGATGGCCATCCTTCCGCAGAACAGTTGCTGAAAGTCCCAACGTGTATTTTGCTTTGCACTGTCGCGCAACAATTTCAAAACTACGAGCTGATATATGGTGACATTCATCGACAATCAAGTGCCCATATTTCTCAACAATATCATTAACCTCGCCTTTTCTGCTTAGACTTTGCACCATAGCAACATCGATGATGCCGGTTGGCTTCCATTTTCCGCCACCGATATATCCGATATCCGCATGATCTATATCCAGGAACTTCTTCAGAGCCGCAATCCACTGGTCCATCAATGGTTTTCTGTGCACGAGAATAAGTGTATTTACATTCCGTTGTGCAATGATCGCGATTCCCACAACGGTTTTACCGAAGGCTGTCGCTGCTCATAAAACACCGGTATAATAAGGCAGTATTGATTTGATAGCATGTTTTTGCTCGGGGTAAAGTTCTCCCTGGAATGAAAGTGATAGCGTAAGACCTGGTTCACGCTCATCAATGATTTCTGGCGTTATTGAAAGTGAATTGAGAAGCTCGGTGACTTCATCCAGGCAACCTCTCGGAAGGCCAATATGTTTTGAGAACTCTTCATGACAGGAAATTATTCTGGGCTTGTTCCATGTGGACAAACGCATGGCTTGAGCTTTATGGAAGTCAGGATTCTGAAAAGCAGCTAAACGAATTAATCGGTTTTTCAGGGCTGGAGGCAGGTGCGACTTCTCAATGTAAATCTGATTCCCTAGTACTATTGTAAGCTTGGATGGGAGCTCTCCCGGGATGCTGTCAAGCTCTCTTTGTCTGGAGGGAGGAGCTGTCCATGGTTCCTCATCCTGATCCAGATCAACGAAACGGACGCCTAAGACATTCCCTTTATGGGCCATATCATTTACTCTCGCTTCAATTTCAGAAGGGGAAATCTTTTTGACTGTGGAAAGAAACGCCCACTGATCGGGGAAAGGGATGAAGTTATCATCCACGAATACACTGTTATTACTCAACCGTGGATGCCCTTGCAGTGGCAAAGCGATCAGGTTACCGAAACCACCTTTGGGCATTGTATCCTGATTTGGGAAAAATCTATCATATGAGTGGAATCCAATTTCAGGGTGGCTTTCCATAGTTTTGGTCAGGATGAAGGCAGCCATCTGTCTAGCCACTTTTGCGGAGGTGGGTTCAGAGAAAAAAAACCAGATATGTCCACCGTTCCCAGAACGAGATCTCTCCATCACAGCAGACATGTCCATATCTCGACAAGTGTGTAAATAGGCTGAAATGTCCTCTTGCCAATTCGAACCGTCAAAATCGACGGCCAGGAAATGACAGGTCTCATCGGATAGTAGTGGATAGATCCCCACAGTAAAGTCGCGTCGTGATTTATCTGGTAGTGCATAGCCAAGTAAATGATCTCGAATCACCGTATTAGAAATAGGAGTGAATGCTCGATATTCACAATCAGCGCATTTGATTTTTGGTTTATTACAGATTGCAGGTGCCCATTCGTTCTCGCAGGCGGGCTGATATCCTGTCTTACCGGATTTCAAACTCTCAAACCGTCTGGCAAATACATCTGTCCTACCTTTGAACAGGTCCATGAATAGCTTGATTTTCATATCGTGATGCGAGTCGCTGTTAATGCTATTCAAAGTTTTTACCACGATACTGGTCGACGAAGCGTGGTCTGTTTCTAAAAGATGTATTTTTTGCTGAAGTAGCTTACGCTTTTCATCCAGCTCAATCAATTCCTGGCGGATTGATTGTATCTGATTGTCTGTTGTACCTTTTTTTCTTTCCATTATTGGAAAGAAATTTAATCACAAACCATTATCAAACTGTATCGCTATATATAATTAGCTCGATAATCTTGATGCTCCCGTTTTAATGTGATAGGGGAGAAAGAATTGCAATCAGTGTTTGCTCAGCTCCAGATTTCATAATCGCAGATAAATAAAATATACAACTGACACATTTTTGGCACAAATATACCAATATATAAACTATATATTAATATTTTATACATACTTACAAGCGTAAACGGAGAGGGAGGGATTCTATCAAATATATCCACCTTAAATACTATAATAACAAATAGATAAGACTATCTCTAATATTAACAATTCCTTCAGTATCTAACTTTAGCTTCCATTTTCTTCCAGTGATGGACATGCATTTCCGACTCATTGTTGACCCATTGACACATTTGTGGCACAATTGAAACTCACAGGAATTTTGAAAAATGCACTACAATTTGATCCAAAAACAATTTAAATCGCATAACCATCGAGAGAATTAAATGTACGCGAATAGGCTGAAATCTACTGAGATAAGTGCTTTAAATGAGAACTTCGATGTCAACGTCTAAGGCACTTGCAATTACTTTCAGGGTCTCAAGCGTTGGATTTCGTTTTCCGGTTTCAATTTGGGATAAATAAGCCCCGCTAATACCGATTCTATTCGCGAGTTCGGCTATCTTGATCTTTTTGTATTCTCTCCATGCACGAATTGGATGAACACCATCAATGACTGCAAAAGTCACTTCTCCGGGTACGGTAAGTTCCTGGGAGGTAACGCTTGTTTCAATATCTTTAATGTCCTCGGCGTCTTCTAATAATTCCTGAATCCTCAGAAATTCAGCATAGGGAATGACAGCCCATTCAGGCTTACCGTTCCGCTCGATTATTTGTGTGTTCATTTATAAACCTCTCCTCGAGATTTTATTTTGATAACATGAATCAAGAGTTCATTATTATTTATTGTGTAAATCACGCGCCAATCTCCAACTCGAAGCCGGTAACCTGGGTGATCCGATAATTTTTTAACATTTCTCATTTCCTGAGGATTGGTTGCCAACTCCTTAATTTTCTTTACGATGGTTTGGGCAGTATTCTTGGGCATCCTTCGTAACGCTTTATCGGCATCCTTGCTAAAAGTTATCAGATACATGGAATGATGTTAGCAAATAGCAATAACCGATGCAAGGGAAATTAGCTTGAAATATTTTATAAACTTCTGTGGCATGCCGAATTAATCTTAATGGTTATCTGAATGCAAAAGCAATTGTAAAAATATAAAGCAATCGTTCGTTTTGGTAAAGGAATTCCGGGTAAGAATGTAGGGGATGATTTCTAAATGGCACATTATTGACACAAATATATCAATATATAAACGTTATAATAATATAAACACATACTTACAAGCGTAAGCGGAGAGGGAGAGATTCTATCAAATATACCCACCTTAAATATCATAATAACAAATAGATAAGGCTATCTCAAATAATATCAAACCTTTCAGTATCTAACATTATCTTACAATAATATCCAGTAATGGACCTGTATTTCCGACTCATTTTTGACCCAATGACACATTTGCGGCACAATGATCATCATTGGAATTCGGCGTATTTGCCGACCGAGGATCAAAATCGTATGCCATATTTCCTTTGTTATCCCAATGATTCAAGGCTGGACTAAAAAAATACTTTATCCTTTAATATAGCGAAATAATTATTCTATATTAAAGGCAGGCTATAATATGGATAACAAGAGAGTTTATATTAAAGGTAAGTTGAATGAAAGGTAATATGGCAAATAGTGAGATCGAATCCACACGGGCCGGTAGGTACATTCAACAGGATAGTGGATATAAAGCCTTCATCCCTGCACCGTTACCACCAAACCCACAAATAGACTTCTCTGATGATCTTCAAGCTAAATTATCTGAAGCTGAGAATGTGTTAAGTAGATTAGACGCTTCTATCCAGACTTTGCCGAATCCGGATTTATTTGTTTTTATGTATGTACGGAAAGAGGCCGTGCTTTCAAGTCAAATAGAAGGAACGCAAAGCTCGCTTCAGGATGTCTTGGCGGCAGAAGCTCAAATCTTGGATCCTTATCGACCGCGAGATGTTGCGGAGGTCATCAATTACATAGATGCTATGAATTACGGAATAAATCGACTTAATGAGCTACCTGTTTCCATCCGACTCATTCGAGAGATCCACGCTCGACTTCTTGCGGGCGTGAGGGGCTTTAACCTTACTCCCGGTGAATTGCGTCGCAGCCAAAACTGGATCGGACCCGCTGGCAGCAAACTTGCGCAGGCGAGTTTCGTACCTCCGCCACCACAGGAGCTTGTTCAGGCCTTAGGTGACCTAGAACGCTTTTTACATGTAGAAGATAATCTACCGACCCTGATAAGGATTGGCCTTGCCCATGCCCAGTTTGAAACAATTCATCCTTTTCTTGATGGGAATGGACGAATCGGGAGACTATTGATAACATTTCTGCTTTGCGAGCAAGGTCTGTTAAAGAAACCAGTTCTCTACCTGTCATATTACTTCAAGTATCATCGTCAGACCTATTATGATCATTTGCAGGCGATTCGTCAGAAGGGGGATTGGGAAGGATGGCTGTTCTTTTTTCTGGATGGCCTGGCACAAGTAAGTGTTCAGGCAGCGGAGACAGCTAGAAAAATTACAGAACTGCGGGAAATGCAGCGATTTAGGATTATGGAAAACTTTGGACGCGTAGTTGGAAACGGTTTAAAAGTGTTTGATTATCTATTTCAGCATCCGTTGGTTTCGGTTGAACAGGTCAAAACGGTAACAAATACCTCTTTCCCTGCTGCAAATGAGCTTATCAAGAAATTTGTTGAAAGTGAGATACTTTCAGAAATTACCGGGAATAAACGTCATCGCCGATATCAATACTCTGCATATCTAAGGCTGTTCGATGAGGTCAATCTTAGCTAAGAAATTCTACCAGGATAATTGAAAGATTGGACTCATATTTTTTCAATGGCACACATATGGCACAATTATGTATGTAACGCATCGTTAATCCAATATAAACAATCAGATAAAACCAAGAGCGGAGAGGGAGGGATTCTATCAATTATATCAACCTTAAATATCATAATAACAAATAGATAGGGCCATCTCTAATATAATCATAACTTTCAGTATCTAACTTTAACTTCCATTTTCTTCCATTAATGGACATGCATTGCCGACTCATTTTTGACCCATTGACACATTTGTGGCACAAATGAAACGTTTTGGGATTAGCACGAATGGTAACACACTTTGCGTAAAATCGCCATTTAGCTTTCAAATATTAATAATGCCAGAAACGCATAGAAATTGGCATAATTAATATTATATTATGAGAGGAGAAATGATGAAAAGAAAGAAAATAGAGGCATTCGCAGATCAGATTGAAGGAACCAGAATCTTCTCGCGCAAAGAATTACGGGACTATTATCGTACACATGAAAAAGGTTTCAAGGACAGTGCCTTCGATATGCGCATCTCGTATCTGAAAAGTAGTGGTTTTATCAGACAAGTCGGGGTGGGAAAATATACTATGGATCAGCGTCCGATCTTCCATCCTCCAATTAATCGCAGCCTTTCGAGAATTGCCAATGTGATTGGTGCGCTAAGTGTGGAAAACTCTTGCATATGGTCGACTGAATGGTTGAATGAGTTTTCCACTCACCAGTTTCATAACAAGTTATTGCTAATTGAAGTTGATTCGGATATGACTGAATCTGTTTTTTACCAATTGATGGATGCTGGGATTAGCAATGTATACCATTTGCCCAACTTGGATATGCTGAATAAATATATCCTGGAATCGAACGAGGCTGTTATCATTAAACCAATCATTAGTCGCTCACCAGTTGATAAAAAAAGGAAAGTGATTGTACCTAGGTTGGAAAAAATCCTGGTGGATGTCTTTGTTGAAGATCCAGAGCTGATTAACTATTCAGGTTCGGAAATATATTCCATTTTTAGAATTGCAGTAAAAAAATATTCTATAAATTTCTCACAAATACTAAACTATGCTGGTCGAAGGGGGAAACGAGAATTGATTAGGAATTACCTCATAAATGAAATTAACGTTGATCAACGATTATTATGATTAGTGCCAAAACTTTTTCAGAAGAGCATATACTATTGCTTCAGAAGCGATATAAAGGAATTGATCCGGCCATAGCTGAAAAGATGATCTATGCATTATCACTAGTCGAGCAATTAGCTGCCACTGGTCTACCTTTTGTATTCAAAGGTGGGACCTCTTTGGTATTATTGCTGAATGAGCCATTAAGGTTGTCAGTGGATATCGATATTGTGTGTTCAGAGAGCAGGCAGGATATTGAATCTTCTCTTAAACAAGTGTGTGATGATTCCCATTTTCTCAGATGGGAATTGGATGATCACAGGAGCTATCGATCAGGAGTTCCCAAAGCTCACTATCTAATATATTATCATCCTGATTTCAGAGATCGGGAGAATCATATTATGTTAGATATACTATTCGGTGCGTCCGCATATCCGAAGACGATCTTTATTCCAATCCAGACTAATTGGATTGTTTTGGATCATGAACCAATCTCAGTGCTGGTTCCCTCAATTGAATCGATTGTCGGGGATAAGTTGACAGCTTTCGCACCGCTGACCACCGGTATTCTATACGAGTCAAACAAGAGCATTGAGATTTTGAAGCAATTATTTGATCTCTGGAATCTCTACAGTAGAATTAATGACCTGGAAATCGTTAAGGATTCCTTTATTGCTCATGCAACCAACGAAATCCAATATCGTCAGTTAGAAAACCTAACACCAGATGATGTATTACGTGACAGTATTAAAGCTGGTCTACTAATTGCATCTAGAGGAGTGGGGTTATCAACTATTGAGTTGAAAAGATATGGAGTCATTCAAAATGGATTAAGCCGGATGAAAGGATTCCTTATAGGTCGATCTTTTCGGATGGATGAGGCAATCACAGCATCTTCAATGGTGGGTTTACTTGCCAGCAAAATTTTTATGAACGACATGACTAAGCTACCAAAATATGACAGTGGTTTTGATATCAACAATTTTACGATCGACAGAGATGAATATAGCTATTTAAACAAACGATTACGTAAACTTTCAGGTGGCGCATTGTATTATTGGCACAACGCATTCAATATCCTTGAGAACATTTAGATTAATAACATGATCATCGATTATTTGTGCTCAAGTGATTATCAGAAATCCTCAAAAATTGTAGCCAATCGATCGATACCCAGATAAGCGTCGTTTATGCATTCTAGAAAGCACGGGAATATTGGCATCAACGTAGTCATAGATAATGACTTCTTTTTTATCAGCATGAAGCCGGTGTAATCGACCAGCATATTGGGTCAATACACCCTTCCAGGAAACGGGCATTGTTAAAAAGAGGGTATCCAGTTTTGCCAAGTCAAAACCCTCGCCTATATACCGACCAGTAGCTATGATCACTTGACCGTCATTGTCGGCATTTAATTTTTCCATCAATGCTCGTGTTTGTTTCTTTCCCATTCCACCATGAAGAATGACAATATTATTAATACGTGCTGAAAGTAACAGATTCAGCTCTTCAAGATGATCTCTACGTTCAGTGAGAACCAGAGAGGTTCGACCCTCTTGAGTAGCCTGGACGATGTCGTCAGCAATCATTTCATTTCGCTGATCATTTTTTACAATAAGAGAATAGATTTCGTGGATTTGAAAATCATGATTTCCTGAGAGTTCCGAGGGCAGTATGATATTTGTATTCCTGAAAATTACCTTGTGCGAAAACGGTCTATTGGTGGCTTGTTTTCGATGCCCGACTTTGAAGCGAACTGGTCCAATATTCATAAAAATTATTGGATGATGACCATCCTTCCGTACAACGGTTGCGGTGAGACCTAACACATATCTCGCCTTACACTGACGGGCAACAATTTCAAAACTTCGGGCTGAAATATGGTGGCATTCATCGACAATCAGATGTCCATATTTCCCGACAATATCCTTCACCTCGCCTTTTCGACTAAGACTTTGTATCATGGCAACGTCTATGATACCAGTTGGTTGCCATTTGCCTCCACCGATATGTCCGATATTTGCGTGATCAATATTGAGAAATTTCTTTATAGTAGCGATCCACTGGTCCATTAGGGGTTTTCTATGCACAAGAATGAGGGTATTCACATTTCGCTGAGCAAGCATGGCAATCCCCACAACGGTTTTTCCAAAAGCTGTCGCTGCTGATAAAATACCAGTATCATAAGGTAGCAAAGATTTGATGGATTTTTTCTGCTCAGAGTAAAGCTCTCCCTGAAATTTAAGTGACAATCGTACACCTTGTTCACGTTCATCAATGATTTGAGGGGTTATTGAAAGTGATTCAAGAAGTTCTGTAACTTCTTCTAGGCAGCCGCGGGGAAGACCAATATGTTTCGAGAACTCTTCGTGGCATGAAATAATTCTAGGCTTATCCCAGGTTGACAAACGCATTGCTTGAGTTTTATAAAATTCTGGGTTCTGAAATGCAGCTATACGAATTAACCGATTAAGCAGGGCTGGAGGAAGGCCAGCCTTCTCTACATAGATTTGATTTCCCAGCACTAAAGTGAGTTTTGATGGGAGCTCTTCCAGAATGGGATCGGGGTCCCTTTTTCTGGACGGAGGTGCTGTCCAGGGTTCCTCATCCTCATCCAGATTCACAAATCGGACACCAAGGATATTCCCTTTTTTGCTTGCATCCTCAATTATGGCTTCAACTTCGGAAAGAGAAATCTTTCTGATAGTGGATAGAAATGCCCATTGATCCGAGAAGGGGATGAAACTGTCATTTATGAATACGCTGCTATTCCTTTGCCGTGGATGTCCTTGTAGTGGTAATGCGATCAGGTTCCCGAACCCACCTTTGGGCATTGTGTCCTGATTTGGGAAAAACCTGTCATAGGACTCAAATCCAATTCCAGGATGACGTTTCATCGTTTCTGTCAGGACAAATGAAGCCAATATTCTGGCAGTTTTTGCTGTGATGGGTTCAGAGAAGAATATCCAGGTGTGTCCTCCATTACCAGAACGAGATCGTTCCATCACAACGGGGATGGAACGATCTCGACAGGTACACCAATAGGCTAAAATATCCTTTTGCCATGTAGGGCCGTCAAAGTCTATGGCTAGAAAATGACATGTTTCATTTTGCAATAGTGGATATGCACCTACCGTAAAGTCACGTTGAGTTTTATCACCGAGAGTATAACCAAGCAAATGATCTCTAATAATTGAATCGGAGAGCAAAATGAATTCACGATGCTTGCAATCTGCGCATTTAATCTTTGGTTTTTTGCAGATTCCATCAACCCACTCATTTTTGCAAGCAGGTTGATATCCAGATTTCCCAGTTCTTTGACTCTCGAATCGCTTGGCAAATACATCTGTCCTGCCTTTGAACAGGCTCATGAATAGTTTGATCTTCAGATCATGATGTGATTTGCTGTTAACACTACTAGCAACATCTTGCGCATCTCCAACTAGACCACCTGATTTATCCTGATCCTTTTCCAAAAGATACAATTCATTTTCAAGTTGAATACGCTTTACATCCAATTCAATCAATTCCTGGCGGATTGACTGCATCTGCTCAGCTAAGTTGGTTTTTTTAATCTCCATTTATAGCATCAATTTAACTGCCAACAATGGTTAAACTAAATCGCTATTTTTTAATAACTCGATAAGCTTGAGCAGGTATGAAAATAATTAGTTGGTCATTTACAATAACACTGAGATGTGCCTCGTTTGATCGAATTTAAAAAAAATCTATGCAGATAGAAATGCATGGATGACACAGTATTGGCACAAGTGATAAAATACAGTCCTCATAAGTATAGTATATACATGTATTTATAAATGCAAGCGGAGAGGGAGGGATTCGAACCCCCGGTACCCGAAGGTACGCTGCATTTCGAGTGCAGTGCATTAAACCGGACTCTGCCACCTCTCCAGGAAATGACAATCTATTTGATCTCTTTAAAAGCCTGTGAATATATAATCCTTACTGTGCTCGGCAATGACTGAAGGGGGAAAGCCTATTTTTTTAAACCCCTGTTCTCCTGAAAGAAACTGTCCAAAATACTTTTGCATTTTGACTCCAGTATACCGCCAATGATCTCAACCTTGTGATTCAGGAACTTTCCCGAACACAACTGGGTAGCCCCACCACAGGCACCATGGTCATGATCATCTGCCCCAAAAACCAGCTTGGGAATTCTAGCATTCAAGATTGCCCCAGCACACATTGGGCAGGGCTCAAGTGTTACATAGAGGGTCGCATCTTTCAAACGCCAGTCGCTCAAGTGATTCGCAGCTGCTGTAATTGCCAGGATTTCGGCGTGGGCTGTGGGGTCCTTTAATGCTTCTCGCTGGTTATATCCCCGACCAATGATTTGATTGTTTAAGACCACAATCGCTCCAACAGGAATTTCTTTTTTGACATAAGCTTTCTCTGCTTCCCGAAAGGCTTGTTCCATCCAATGTGCATGGGAGTCCTGACTTAACAAGGAGAACCCAGTGTGATTGTCAACCGTCATCAGATCCTCCGTACTCGTCACTTATCACTGGTCACTCGACCTTGTCACTCGTCACGATTTTGAACGTCCACCCTCAAAAGAAACGGCCAGTGCTTTGATCAGGCCATTCGAAAGCTCATGAAGATCCCATGAGAATGCATCCGCATCGGCTTGTTTGATTCTTAAACGAATATTCACATTACTACCATAATCCTGATCCACTAAGTGAGCGCCATAGGTTTCAATCAGTCTATACACCAGATTTGCATGCTCAAAATCACAGCGGCACTCGAGACTGACTCTTGGAATAAATTCACGCTTTTTAAGCATGGGCAAGGCATCTTGAACCACACCACCATAGGCACGCATCAACCCGCCCTTTCCGAGCTTTGTTCCGCCAAAATATCGACTGACCACGGCCAGGATATTGGTAATATTGGCTCCAACCAAAACTTGATAAATCGGCATTCCCGCCGTTCCTGCTGGTTCTCCATCATCGCTCACCCGCCAGAGTTGTTCGTCGTTCACCCCCAGTCGCCAGGCAAAACAGTGGTGGTTGGCAGTGTACTCTCGTTTTTTAACTTGAGTGAGAAAAGTTTGAACATCTGCTTCGGTTTTGATAGGAAAAAGGTCAGCAATAAACCGCGATGCCTTTATTTTTGTTTGATGTTGACAGGCCTCTATGGGTTGCAGCCAGTCTGGATCGCTCATTTGAGTACCGTGAATTTTCGGCTGAGGATGGAATTTAAGGTAATAATCTGAACAAAATAAATCCCAGCAGGTGATGCATCAGGGAGCACCAGATCAACCACCTTGATGCCCTCTGTACTGAAGCGGCTCTCGTGAGACACAAGCCGACCTCCTAGATCATAGATATTGATGAGAAGATCTCCTGGCTCTGCCAACATTAAGTTGAGCTGGGGTCTATGTTCGCTCAACATGCTGGGATTTGGCCAGAGTGTTTGAATATTATCTTTCAGCTTTAAGGTACTACCCTCAAATGAGAGCGTGTAAAGGTGACTCGATTCGCGGTCTCCATTCACCATGGGGAAGATCAAATAATCAAGACTACTTACATTGGCGCAGTATATCCAAAAGGCTCCCACTGCGCTTTTTAGGGAGGATCCATGATCAAAACTGTGGTAGGTCAGATATACTCTTTGATTTGAGTTTAATGCATCCCCGTGAACATAAAAATCAGTAAATGTCGAGATATTAAGTTTTCTGAAGGATATCTCAAATTTAGCCATCATAAATTCAATTGAATCCGGGAAAAGAACTGGTAAATCATACTCTCTTAAATTGATCTCATCCAACTCGGCGGCATCAGGATAGTACATCTTTGTAAGCGCCCGGGACCCGGTAAATATGTTATAAAGGGCATATTTGCCAAGGGCATCTGCCAAACTTGATCCCCAGGTAGCTGAACTCAGAACCTGTTCCAGATTATCAGTGGCTTCCTTATGATTCAGGTGCTCCCAGATATCCAACATGATGTGCTTATTATCTTTAGTCCCATATTCAATATCCAGGATCTGACCAAACAGGCCATGGCCATAACTAAATGCAAAACCAAAGGAGTCATCGTTAAGGTTTGGAAAGCTGGATCGCTTGAAGATATCAGTTACATAGGCGTGATAGTCATTTATCTCGGGATAACATTTTTCCTCCATCCAGGTGCTGGAGATTTCGTACCAATAGGCATTGGAAGAAACCGGCTCAAAGGGGTAAGCGTACCTCAATTGAACCATATGGAAAAATTCATGGGCAATGGTTACCCGTAGTGCTTCAAGACCAGAAGTTGCGTAATTGGATTCAGTGTAATTATTGTCAACCACCAGATAAGTAATGGACGGAGCAGAATTGCCGAAATAGGTCATGCCGTAATAGGTTCCGTTCCAATTCTTAATATAAATATCCAATTCATCACCGTCTATGCCACCATCGGCCAGGGGTGGTAAAAAGCCAAGTTCATTAATGAGTATTGAATACGCGGAATCAGCAGCAATGCCCGCTTCCACAACGAATTGGGGAACACCAACGCTTTCAAATCCTGAAACAGCATGGGTCCCACTTCGCGTAAAATGAATTCTGAATATACCCCGAGGACTCAAGACTGATTCATCGAGGAAATCCAAATCTCTGGTTTGTGGGGAAGCAGCCTTCATAAGTGAAAGGTGTTGATCTGAAAATCCACATTTTAAGGCTGGCTGGCTCTGGGCCCAGAGCCCAGAATAGAGGAGCACTATCAAAACAATAAATCGCATGGGCTATTTTTTCCGGAACGAGATACGGATCGGAACTCCTTCAAAACCAAACATTTCCCGAAAACGGTTTTCAATATAGCGTTTGTATGCAGTTTGAATCAAATCCGGATGATTTGTGAATATGACGATCACAGGTGGAGCACTTGCAACCTGCGAGCAATAGTTCAATTTTATTTCTTTGCCATGGGGGGAGGGCGGTTGCAGCCGAGCCACAACGTCTTCCAGGAACAAATTGAGTTGTCGAGTTGGAATGCGCTTCTGTTGTTCCCCATGAATTTGCTTCACCAGATCGACGACCTTAAAAATCCGCTGTCTCTCAAGTGTTGAAATAAATTGAATAGGATAGTGTCTGAGTTCAAACATATCATCGATCATGTTCTGTTTAAAATCGCGGAGGGTGTTGGTTGTTTTTGTAATCAGATCCCACTTGTTCACCGCAATGATTAGACCTTTGCCAGCGGCTAAAACTTCCTCCATGACACGGGCATCATGGGAAACGAACCCTTTTTCAGCATCGATTATAACGATCACAACCTGGGAGCTTTTGATAGCCTGTTGAGTTCGAACGGAGCTATAAAATTCAACGGAATCAGTAACTTTGGCTTTGCGTCTTAATCCTGCCGTATCGATCATTTCATACTGTTGGTCAAAGTATTTGAATGTCGTATTTATTGAATCACGGGTCGTCCCAGGAATGTCAGTAACAATTTGCCTGTCATGCCCGAGCAAAGCGTTGGTCAAGCTTGACTTTCCAGCGTTCGGCATGCCCACAATGGCGAAGCGAATAACATCCTCTGCAATTTCATCTTCGATTTGAATCTCACCAAATGTAGACACGACCTGATCCAAAGCATCGCCAATACTCCTTCCATTGAGCGCACTAATTGCGAATGCAGGTCCCACACCTAATTTGAGAAATTCGTAACTTTGACTTTCTAGCGCGCTATTGTCTGTTTTATTGGCGAGGAGGACGATAGGCTTCTTGGATCGTTTAGCCCTTTTCACTATTTCTTCATCCTCCCAAGTGACTCCCACCTTGGTATCAACCATGAGCATGATAACATCGGCTTCATCTATGGCAATTGTCGCTTGTTTACGCACTTCACGGTCCATAATATCATCACTCACTGGAATGTATCCTCCAGTATCAACCAGAAAAAATTGATGCCCTGCCCAATCCGTTTCCACTGCCATGCGATCCCGCGTGACACCTTCCTGCTCATGAACGATGGAGAGTCGCTTTCCAACGATCCTGTTAAACAAAGTGGACTTCCCAACGTTGGGCCGTCCGACGATTGCAACAACTGGTAATCTCATACCCATGGGCTTAGAATCTCCAAAAAATCTTCGTGGTGGATATATACGGGTATACCCAATTTCTTCTCAATATCTTCACGGGTGTGATCATCCAGTGTGACCCCGTCCTCACTAAACATGCGATACGACAAATACACTGCATCTGGCTTATCAGCTGATCGCAATTGCGTAACTAAATCTCGCGCAGAAACCAGTCCTGTAACCGTCACAGTATCTGCACCCAGCCATTCATTTCTGATTGGAACGAGATCGTAATCAAGATTTGTAATTCCAGCCAGCGTACTCGCAATAGTATCCTTCAGGAATGGGTACCCAAGAGTGCCAGTGGCAAAGACGAGACGGGTTGATTTTTTTAATGTGGTTGGCAATAGGGGAATACTGGCTTGAAAACGATTAAAAAAATCGCGGCACTGACCCACTCCATTCTCTACCATGGAGAAATCGCCATAGTAATCATTGTCGGGTATTGCCAGACCGGCAAGAATAAAAAACTCATCGCTGAGCAGTACAAAATGATCAAAACCAGGAACTTTGAACTCATTTTCGCGCTCACTAAACCACCTGATAAATTCTTGGGCCGTTTCCGGTGTGTAGGAAGTTAGATCAGGCTCATTATCGCGATATTTTGTCAGACCAACGGGTACGATTGAAATGGACTCAATTCGGGGAGCCATTTTTATCAGGTCACGAATTGTTTGCAGTAATATCTCACCATCGTTCCAGCCTGGGCATAGAACTATTTGGGTATGTAATTGGATACCATTATTGGTCAAGGTCTCCAATTTTTCCATGAGGTGATCATCTTTTCCGTAAAGCAACATCTTCTCCCGAGTACCTGGATCAGTCACATGTACGCTGATGTATAATGGGCTAAGTTGCTGCTCCACAACCCGGGCCATCTGTTTTGGTCCCATATTGGTCATGGTGATGTAATGCCCATGTAGGAAGCTAAAACGGAAATCTCCATCCTTGAAATTCAAAGCTTCCCTGACACCAGGTGGATTTTGATGAGCAAAGCAGAACACACAGTTGTTGGCGCAGGATCGGATCGTCATGGGTTCAACGATGATTCCCAACTCTTCATCCATTTCTTTTGATATATTGATTTCTCGACTGATACCGCTACGCTGAATGACCAATGTCAGTTCTTCATCTGCCGAGTAAAAAGTATAATCAATTTCATCTTTGATCTTTCGAGCATTGATGGAAACTAAATCATCACCTACCTGGATGCCCATGGCAGCGGCGGGTGTCTTCGGAGTAATAGCTACTATATTCATGGCGCGAATATATTCAGGAGCTTACCATGATGAAACGATTTGATCGCACAGCCTAAATAACAATTTTACAAGAGATTAAAAATTTTGTGTATTGTCGCTGATTTGCTTAAAAATATTATTCAGGATAGAATCGTCGGTTGTGAAAGGGAATTGACCGTCTAAATTTCTGGCCATGATATCGGTTTTTATTCAAAAGAGGTGAATTAATGTCTATCCTTCCCTTTTGCGGGACTATCTATAACCCCGAACATTTTCCGAATCTTTCTGATGTAATTGCCCCCCCCTACGATGTGATTTGTCCTGAAGAGCGAAGGTTCTTTCTCTCACGATCACGATTTAATAGTGCTCGCCTAATTTTAGGGGACGAAAAACAAGGTGATTACTTTGAGGATGAGTTCTATGAGGGGACCAGGGATTTACTAAAAAAGTGGCATGAAGATGGTCTGCTCATTAAACGCGAGCAGCCAGGTCTTTATTTTATGCACCAGTTTTTCAAAGGTCCGGACGGGGAACAGCATATTCGCAAGGGATTCATCGCCTTGATGCCTATAGCCCCTTATGGAGCAGACACGGTGAGGGCTCATGAACGCACTCATGCAGGACCTATAAAGGACAGACTGCGACTCACAGCGACAACGAAAACAAATTTTTCACAAATCTTCTTTACCTATCAGGATGCTGAGAATGCCGTGATCAAATTGCTGGATGAATCTCTCTCAAAGGCTGTCCTTAAATTGGAGGGCCGAAACGAGTCAACAGGTGTAGATAATATGTGTTATCTCATCGAGGACGAAGATGTTATTTCAGCAGTTCAACAGATGATGGAAGGTAAACCCGTATTTATAGCAGATGGGCATCATCGTTATGAGACCTTGAGGCAATACCAGAAGCAACGTCTTGAAGAAACAGGGTTTTCTGAAATTGATGCAAATTATATCATGGGCTATTTTGCTTGCGCCCAGGATCTAGGTCTCAAAGTGTATCCCACCCATCGAACCCTGAAGGGGTTGAGCGATTTTTCTTACCCGATCCTACTCGATAAACTTTCTGAATATTTTGATATCCTCAAGCTGGATGAGGAGGATGTTGAATTAGGCCATGATCATCGAAACCTCATCATGGCCAATGAAGACGGTGAACCCATAACTCTCACATTAAAAGATTCGGCCTTTAATGAGCTTCGACATCGGCTGGTAGATCCCATTCTAGCAGAAATGGATACTGTAATTCTTGAAGAAATCGTTCTAAAGGGGATTCTAAAGCTTACTGATGAGGATCTCCAACAACATCGCTTCCTTGAATATCACAGAGATATTGATGAATTTTGGGAAGCCTTGAGAACAGGCAGTCAAGTGGGGTGGATCATGAATTACCCTGATAATAATATTTTATTTGAGATAGGGGGAAGGGGTTTACGATTGCCCCAGAAAAGTACCTATTTCTTTCCCAAACTACCGACAGGTATTGTATTCAGAGAATTGGAGGATTAGGTCTTGACCAAGCCAAAATTATTTATCCCGGGACCCACTCATGTGGAGCAGGAAGTCCTTGATGCTTTTGCGCAATATCCCATAGGGCATCGAACTGCAGATTATAGCGAGTTGCAGGCGAAAGTGGTGTCTGGAATCCAAGCATGCTTGTACACAAAACAATCCGTTTTGATATCTACCAGCTCAGCAACAGGATTAATGGAAGCCGGTGTTCGAAACTTGAGCAAGGGCAAAGTCGCCAATTTTGTATGTGGAGCTTTTTCAAAGCGACAGGCAGAGATAACCCAAATTTGCGGACTGGATCAAGATACTTTTGAGGTTGAATGGGGACAGGCAACCACTGCCGAGCAAGTTGAAGCAGCCTTATCTGCTGGTAAGTATGATCTGGCGACGGTGGTTTTCAATGAGACGTCTACTGGCGTGATGAATCCGCTCCAGGAGATTGCTGAAGTCTTGAAAAGTTTTCCCGACACACTGCTCATGGTTGACGCAGTCAGCGGAATGATGGGAGCACCCATAAAAGTTGATGAGTGGGGCATTGATATGGTGCTCGCAAGCGTACAAAAAGCGTGGGCACTTCCACCTGGTTTTGCAGTGATGTCACTGTCAGATAAGGCGTTGGAACGTAGCAAATCCATTCCAGAAGCCCAAAAAGGATTCTATTTTGATTTTGTTCGCATCCACAAAGCTGGAGAAAAGTTTCAAACTATTGTTACGCCCAGTATTCCACATTTATATGGGTTGTCAGTCCAACTGGATCGCATAAAAGCTGAAGGTTTGGAAAATCGATTTGCTCGACACCATGAGATGGCATCGAGAGTGAGAGAATGGGGTCAAGAAAAATTTGGTCTTTTCGCACAACCTGGCTTTGAATCGGAGACCTTAACCTGCTTTAAAAATTCAGCCGGAATAGATCTAATCGCACTTGCTGCCAAAATGAGGAGCCGCAACTACCTCATTTCTGGTGGTTATGGCGATCTTAAAGGAAAGACCTTTAGATTGGCTCATATGGGTGATTTAAATCTGGATGATATAAATGATGTGTTAAACGTCATGGATGAGGTTATTGAAGAGCTATGAAAAAGAAGATTCTAATAACCGATTCTCTTGCACCAGCGGGTAAAAAAATTCTCGAAGATGGCGGGATGGAAATCATTGAAATATTGGATCACGATGCCGATAAAATGAGTGTAGCGCTTCCCCAGGTAGAGGGTTGGATTATTCGCAGTGCTACGACAATCAGTGCGGAAATGATCAAACAAGCCACATCACTTAAAGCCATCGGTCGCGCAGGGGTTGGGGTTGATAACATCGACATTAAAGCAGCCACCGCTCACGGAGTGGTGGTCATGAATACACCCGGTGGCAATACTATATCTGCAGCCGAACACAGCATAGCACTTATGATGTCACTGGCGCGAAATATTCCGGCTGGAGATAGCTCAATGAAGGCAGGAAACTGGAATCGAAAAGCGCTGATGGGAACAGAGCTCCATGGTAAAACGCTTGGAGTCCTCGGCCTCGGCAGAATTGGCCAGGAGGTTGCTCGGCGTGCGTTAGGTTTACAAATGAAGGTCATTGGCTTCGACCCCTACGTATCTCAGGATCAACTGGTTGTTAAGGATATATCAATCCAGGCACTCGATGAAGTTTTGGTCAATTCAGATGTCATCACCTTACATCTTCCTCGAAACGAGGACACTCTGAATCTGATCGCTGCCAAGGAACTTGAGAAGATGAAGTCGTCCGCCATGCTGATCAATTGCGCTCGAGGTGGATTGGTGAATGAAGCTGACCTGGCCCACGCTCTCAATGAAGGTGTGATTGCAGGGGCTGCAATTGATGTGTACACAAGTGAGCCACCTATTGATAATCCACTTATCAAGGCAAAGAATATTGTTCTTACACCTCATCTGGGTGCTAGTACCTATGAGGCTGGCGAAAATGTGGCTGTCCAAATTGCAGGTCAAATAAAAGACTATCTGATCAAGGGTACCTTGAGAAATACGATTAATTTACCCATCGCGGACATGAGTATTCTTAAAACAATTGAACCCTCCCTGAAACTGGCAAAAAGAATGGGTCGGTTACAGCATCCATTGCACAAATCGGCTTTAAAATCTCTTCGTCTAAGCTACAATGGGGAAGGGGAACATATAACGCCCTTGCTTTATTCAGCCTTTGAGGGAGTGATGCAGGATCGCTTTGATGGCATCATCAACCTGATTAACGCCAAATCGGTGGCTGAATCGAAAAGCATTGCCCTGAGCACCCTGATTGATCCAGAACTGAGCCAGGTTCGAAATGTCGTTGCCGTAAAAGTTGAATCTGCTGACGGAGCAGTTTGGGAAATGCTCGGATACACCGATATGCGGGGAGGGCAACGTCTGATACGGGTGAATGAGTATCACATCGATGTACTCCTCGATGGACCCCTCATCATGATTGTGAACGTAGATATTCCAGGTGTTGTTGGAGAAGTGGGTACCTTACTGGGGAAATCTGGAATCAATATTGCGGAATATTCGCTTAGTAGAAAAACAGACGATACAGCCCTATCGATGATTAAATGTGATTCGCCGCTTGATACGGTGATGATATCAAAATTAAAGAGTATTTCTTCCATCAAAGAATGTTATTTTCTCGGGTGATGGATTCCAGTGACTTACTGCTTTAAGTAAGTGAAGAAGCCGGCAATCTATCCGATGATTATAACATGGGAGTAAAACGATGAGCGAAGAAGAAAAGCAAAAAGAAAAGCAAGAACAAGTCGAGGAGAAAGTTCCCCATTCAGACCGTACCTCAAAACTAATGGATGGAATGATGAAAGGGCTTCGAGATTTTGGTTCTGTTGCCATGGAAAAGGCTGAAGCCTATGGCAAGATAGCTTCGAATAAAGCTGAAGAACTCACCAAGATGGGCAAAATCAAGTTGGATATTCACCAAATGAACCGTAGTCGTGCTAAGCAGCTTTCAGATTTGGGTGAATTGGTTTTTAATCTGGGAACAGATGACAAACTGGCTGAACTCGGTGCCCATGAGAACTATGTAGCTTTGGTCAAGTCAATCGCTGATCTGAATAGCCAAATCAAAGAGAAAGAAGCTCTTCATGTTCATGTGGAAAAACTTGAAAATGATGATGAGGTCAAGGATTAATTCCGTCTATAGCATGACAAATTGTAATCAGCGAGTTTCCCAGGAATTGACTCAAAAATCCTTGTTATCAAATGTGAGTCGGAGTATACTTCGCAGCAATAGTAGTTTGACACAAGAAACGACAGTATGTTCGGAAGGAAAAGTATTAAAAGTATGAATACCAGCGATGGATTTCGTTTTTTCCTGATTAACGACAAAAAAAATCGTGTGCGCGAGATGTTTTTCTCCAAAGCCATGGTTTTTACGGCTAGCGGTAGTTTGATTGTTCTGGTTCTGGGCCTCGGTGGTTTTCTGTTTTCGAGTCTATCCGATGCACAATACGATCTCAAAGTACTCAGCCTGAAGAATCAGAATAAAGAATTAGTCCGAGTTATGGAGGACATGAAGATTCGTCTGGATGATGCTGAGGACAAGTTGACTGATCTGGTTATGCAGGACGGGGCTTTGAGAGTCTATGCCAACCTTCCTGCAGTTGATGATGACGTACGAGCACTGGGTACAGGTGGTGCCGTAAACGATTTTGCACAAGATTATGGGGACCTGATTCCCTTTACAGACCTGAATTTAAATTCCCTAGAAAGCAATCTTTCGAATCTTGGTCGCGAAATTACGCTTCAATTAAATAGCTATGAGCAAATATATTCAAAATTGACTCAAGATGTTGAACGCCTGCGTTTAACCCCATCGATTAAACCTGTAAATCGTGGTTACTTGACCTCCAGCTTTGGGGTAAGACCTGATCCATGGACCCAGAAAATGCGTATGCATCATGGTCAGGATTTTGGTGTGCTCAGCGGAACGCCAGTTTATGCTACTGCAGATGGTATCGTTAAATCCAGGAAGGGATCGACTGGATACGGGAATACGGTTATTATTGATCATGGATATGGTATTAAGACAATTTATGCACATCTTAGCCGATATGTTGCCAAACCTGGGGAAGAAGTCAAACGGGGTGATCTGATTGCCTACAGCGGGAATACGGGGAGAAGCACGGGACCTCATCTTCATTATGAAGTTAGAGCAAATAATATTCCGATTAACCCAAGGCACTATTTTCTTACTGACAACATTGAGCTATAGTTCCTGAGTCTGAAGCCTTTAAATTTACGTCCGGTTTAACCGGACGTTTTTTTTATCCACAACACTCATGAAAAAAAATATACTCGCACTTTCAATCATTCTTTTTCTTGTTAATACAGGGTTTGGCGATGACTCAAGCAGTTTGATTCGAATCAGGGCCGTCGGCGATATTATGCTTGGCGCTCTGAATCCAGCTGGTTTCCTCCGTCCTGAGGAGAAGGGCAGTATTCTAACTTATATTAGGCCCTTGCTTCAGGATGCAGATATCACAGTGGGCAATTTGGAAGGCACCCTCTGCAATAATGGGATTACCGAAAAATGCGAGCCGGACTCACTGGATTGTTATGTGTTTCGTATGCCTGAGGTCTACGGACTTGACTTAAAAGATGCTGGTTTTGACTTTTTGTCTTTGGCAAATAATCATGTTGGGGATTTTGGCTCAGACTGCATAACCAGAACCGAGGAAATACTGGATTCTCTAGACATAGGATGGTCCGGTCGTCCAGGCACTTTCTCCAGTGTTTCCGTTGGAGAAACTAGAATTGGCTTTATTGCATTTCATAGTGGTGGGAATTGTAATAGTTCATTAAATCTCAAGCTAGCCTCAGAAATGGTGTCAAAATTAAAATTAGACCATGATTTGGTGATCGTCTCCTTCCATGGCGGTGCCGAAGGTCTTGCGGCTATGTCATTGCCAGCAGGTACTGAATATTATAAGGGGGAGAATCGTGGAGCTTTGATCAAATTTTCCCATCAGATGATAGATAGTGGGGCCGATCTCATTATTGGGCATGGTCCACATGTTGCTAGAGCAATGGAGCTTTACAAGGGGAAATTGATTGCCTACTCTCTGGCCAATTTCGCCACATATGGTCGGTTCAACCTTGAGCATGAGCGTCGGTTTGGCGCGATCCTGGATTTAGAATTCACCAAATCAGGTGAGTTGCATTCAACGCACCTGATCTCTACTGAACAAAAGTACTGGGGTGTCCCGTTTGTTGACGAATCGCATCGTTTTTCTCACCTTGTCGATTCTCTTTCCGCAGCAGATCTGCCACTATCAGGGGTCCACTTTAGCCCGGATGGCTATTTGATTCTAAATAACTAGGCCATTGTCCAACTTTTATAGCCTTGGAGGATGCAGGCTGTGAAAATATATTCATCGTTGGTTTGTGGGGGCTTATTGTACTTGAAAGCGAGATTTAATCATTAATACTTCAAAAAAATATTATATCGAGACTTATGGTTGCCAAATGAATGAATACGATTCTGAATTGGTTGCAGGGCTTCTGGAAAAAGAGAATTATTCGCGAACAGAAGCTTCCGATGAAGCTCATTTAATTCTACTTAATACTTGCTCGGTTAGGGAACACGCTGAAGACAAGGTGCATGCCCGACTCGGAAATTTAAAGATCCACAAGGATCGCAATCCAGATGTAAAAATTGGCATTCTTGGCTGTATGGCCCAAAACCTTCAGGAAGATCTGTTAAAGAGCAAACCTTATGTTGATATTATTTTGGGACCAGATTCATATCGACGGCTCCCCGATTTGCTTTCCACGGCTACGGTGTTGGATGACAATATTGTTAATACAAAATTGAGTCGAATGGAGGTATATGATGACCTTTTCCCGGCCAGGCGAGAAGGTATAAATGCCTGGATATCCATCATGCGGGGCTGTGATAAATTTTGTACTTTTTGTATAGTACCTTTTACGAGAGGTCGAGAACGCAGCCGATCAATTGATAGCATTGTGGAGGAAGTCCAACAAATCAGCGCTACTGGCTTTAAAGAAGTCACACTTCTGGGTCAAAATGTGAATTCATTTCAGCATGAGGGTCGGCGCTTCCATGAACTTCTGGCAGAGGTGTCCGCAGTGGCTGGAATAGAGCGGATTCGCTACACATCACCGCATCCACAAGACTTTGATGATGATCTACTTCGAATCCATGCGGAAAATCCAAAAGTCTGCAATCATATACATTTTCCATTGCAGGCAGGAAGCGACCCTGTACTTGAACGCATGAACAGGACTTATACAAGGCAGCATTTTTTAAATTTGGCTAAGAAAATGCATGATACTATTCCTGGTTTGTCAATAAGTACAGACATGATTGTGGGTTTCCCGGGAGAAACCGAGGCTGACTTCCAGCTAACTTTAGATGTGATGAAGCAGGTAAAATTTGATGCTGCATTTACGTTCAAATATTCCTCAAGACCGGGAACGAAAGCTTCTGAATTTGAGGACACAATTCCTGAAGCTGAGAAACAGGATCGATTGGAAAGAATGATCGTATTGCAGAAGGAACATACGCTTTTGAGAAATCAAGGGCACATTGGTGAAGTCTTAGAAGTCCTGGTGGAAAAGAACTCAAAAAAATCTGAAAATCAGCATCAAGGTAGGACACGTTCGAATAAAATTGTTATATTTGACAAAGCAGGTGAGCAGCCGGGCGATCTAGTTACTGTTGAGATCGTTGATGCTCAGGGAATCACATTATTTGGTCGGATTCAAGATTGAGGGATTAGGATGAAAGAGCTAAAAATATTTTTTACGGTTGGAATACTTTTAACCGTTGTCTGGGTATTTACCCAAAATGCCACTCCCGTAGATTTAAAACTGATGGGAGCCACATACTCAAATATACCGCTTTATTTTGTGATTCTTGGAAGTGTTATCCTGGGTATTCTGTTTGGCTTCTCAATTACAGTTAGTCAGAATCTCAAATTACGAAAAGGCTTAAAGCTGATAGATAGAGAGCGGGCGAAATTACAGGGTGAAGTGGATAAAAGACGTCAGGCCGTTCTTGAAAAGGATGAGGTAAAAAAGCCAAATAACGAATAGGGATTAAGGATTATCATGGATCTCATCACACTCATATTTATAGTCATAGCCCTGGGTCTCACCGGAGTGTTGCTTCGATTCTTTTTCTTTAGCAACCCCAAAAAAATTGGCGCACGTGGGGCTGAGATAAAAGCGTTGAATCACATCCTGGCCGGTGAGAAGAAAGAAGCATTGCATCAGCTCTCAGAGATTGCACACAACGATACAGCCAACATTGGAGCTTTCCTCCAGGTTGGGGATCTATATCGACAACTCGGGAATGCTGAGCAGGCTATTCGCGTACATCAGGATGTTTTGAACCGCGACGATCTCACTCAGGAAATTATTCTCATGGCGCATGAGCGCCTCGCCAAAGATCACGAAGCAATAAGGCAATTTCCTCAAGCCATACAGCACGCTGAAGCTGTGCTCAGGTTAGATAAAAAGAATCTCTGGGCGCTTCGCGCATTACACCGTTTTGCGGTAAAAACCAGTAATTGGAGCGCTGCAATTAAGGCATTTCAAAAGGAGAATGCCTACGGTGGAAAAGCCGATCCGTTGTTACCGGCTATCTACAAAACTCAAGAGGCTTTACAAGCAAAGGTATCGGGTCGGCTTTCTGATGCCGTCTCCATGCTCAAGCAGGCTATCAAACTGAATAGCAAGTGTGCTGCCCCTTATTATCAGCTTGGGAAGATTCGGCAGGAAGAAGGAAATTATAAGCATGCTATTGATTTTTTTACCACATTTGTTGAATTAGACCCCACCTCTGGGAGCATAATATTTAGTGAAATTGAAAAAATGTATTTTGAGCTCGGTCAATTCGAGCAGGTTGAGCAGTTCTACCAACGACTTCACAAAAAGCAACCGGAAAACTTGGAAGTTGTCATCGGTTTAGCCAAATATTTTGAGCGAAAAGGCGAATATCGTGACGCATTGGCGCTGCTTGAGGATATCAAGAATCCTGATTTTAATAACTTAAGTTTCATCCTCGCACACCTGAATTTGTTGGAGAAGCTGGGTCATAAGGATGCCTTAAAAGCCACCATCGATGATTTCATCACATCAGATCGCCAAAAGAGAATTTTAGCCTGCCCGGATTGCGGAAATATTAGCGCAGAACCTCGTTATATCTGTGATAAATGCGGATGGGTAAAGCACGCTTGATCCAAATATTCATTCTGATGATGTGCATCATCGGAGCTACAAGTTTTGTCAATGGTCAGGATGTTGACGGTCTCCTAAATCTAATTCAGGCTGGTGAAATGGACAGCGCTGAAGTACTGCTCGAGGATTTGAGTTTCGAATACCCCGGACATCCAGGAGTTCGATATGCAAGAGCCATCATGCAGGATGACGCCCTAACAGCGGCCGGGCTGTACAAAGATATTGTCCGTAATCATGGCAATAGTCAATATGCCGGAGATGCACTGATGCACCTGGGTGAGTACTATTATGCTCAAGGACTCTATTTTCAAAGTCGAGAGCATTTTAATAGATTAATCCGTATGAATCCTGAATATCCTGACATTGTAAATGCTGTAAATTTAAGCTTACGTGCAGGGATTGCATCCCGTCAGCTGGATAGCGTGTATATTGATTTTGCATTCATCGTTGAAAACCACCCTGATTTAGCATTTGACATTCCTGAGGAATTGGATCTTACCCGATTGCCGGATCGTAGACGCAACGCTGTCAAACCGGCAGTAACACAATCGGAAGTTGCACCCTTGCGAGGTTTGGGTCAGGATATTGTGAGCCCAGAAATACAGCCACAGGGTAAATATGTTCTACAGGCTGGTGCCTTTGGAAACTACGATAACGCCCGTAGACTTGCGGATCAAATAGAATCGATTGGTTATACTGTTGCGATCAAGGAGCGGATGAGTGGTGGCAAAAGGTTATTTATGCTATTTGTTGGAGACTATCCATCCAAGACCGCGGCATTAAGTGTAGCTGATATGCTCGAAGCAGCCCTGGGGATTCCATCCTTCCCGGTTGAGATCAATTAACATGGGAATGTATGTGGTCCGGTGGCCACTGCAGCCTTCAAAGCTGTTGTGCCGGTGGAGAGCCGGCGGATAGGTTCGACTCCTATACATTCCCGCAAATCAATTCCATGAGACTTTCTCAGATTAAGCGAATAAAGCTGAAAAATACTGGAATCAGCATCTGTTTACTCCTGGTGCTAAGCTCCTGTAGTCAGGGATTGCGCATTAAGAACCTGATCAAGTATCCCGTAAACCTATCAGGTTTAGACGCTTTGGATACCCTAAAGCTGCTTCCTCAAATTATCAATTATACTGGAACTGTGGAAAAATCTTTTATTAGTATTGTTCAAAATATTCGCATCCAGGGAAGACATGCTGACCGTCCTATATGGTACGGAACAAATCGCGGATGTTTCCAGGTGGACCAAGAGGCAAATGTCCACATTCTGGATTTCAATTTTAAGGGCACCCAAAACGACACCGCTTCTATTCGAGTAAAATCGGGTTCACTCATTCTAGAGAATTGTGATTTTAGCTCCAGTGATGTTTGGGCAATTCAAGTGGACTCAGGTGGCTATCTCGAACTTAGGAACACGCAGTTCTCAGATCTTTCCAAGGGAGCAATACAGTCTGAGGGCGGCCTGATAAGGATCTTCAACAGTAGCTTCGATCAAGTAGGTAAGGCTGCAATTCTGGCTCATGGGGGGGCACTATTTGAAGCTCACAATGTTACGTTGACAAATACCATGGGGTCGGCGATTGAACTCGCGTCTGTTTTTGAAGTCTGGCTGGACTCAGTCAAGGTAATTGATTCATTTCAAGATGGTATCATGCTCGACAAATGCGCATACACGCTACTCAATCAGGTGGAATCGCGAGAGAATGGACGCAACGGCTTGACTGTAAATGATTCAAAGATATGTGGGATAATAAATTTTTCAGCTTTAGAGAATCTTGTTCATGGTATTGATATTTCTAAAGTTGATACCTTGCGAATACTGAATTCTGAATTTATAGGAAATGGTGAAACTGGTGGAATTATTAATTCCACAGGATATAGCCGAATTGCCGGTATCGGAGTGGGTCATAATGGCAGTGATGGGGTGCAGATCACAGGTGGAGACAAGCTCATCGTTGAGCGTGCCAGTTTACAGACACATCACAATACTGCCCTTCGTATTGATTCGCTCAAGATAATCATTCTTCAGCGTTTAAACATTGCCAACAATGGATCAGGTATCAAGCTCTCCAATTTTGATAGTCTGTCGGTCTCCAATAGTTTTTTCACGGCCAACCAGGAAAATGCCATCGACATTAGAAATGGCAACCAGCTGATTGTCTCTCAAAATTTAATCAGAGAGAACAAGGTGGGCTTACTCATGGAAAATATTCTTAATGTCATAATAGCTTCCAATAAGATCGAATCTAATACTTCAGGTACTGATTTTCGCTCAATCCCAACATTAAGGTTGAAAAAAAATGTGTGGGATCGGAATTTATCTGCATCATACTTTTCAGACATTGGACTTATTGAGAGTGAATCAGATCTGTGGCTCTCGAATTCTGAAACAGCGATTGAAGTGTTGTCAGCAGCCGATTTTATTTTAAGCAATGCCAAAATGATTAATAATAAACAGGCCTGTTTATTCAATACGGTATCGGTAAAAATGAATAGTTGTCAGCTTGATTCAAGCAGAGGCTACGCAGTCAAGCTCATGAATAGCAGTTTATTGGCTGAAGAATCAAAATTTCAGCGCAACAACATCTCTATTGAGATGGCTGAGGGCAGCCGTGCGAATGTGGTTCAATGTGCGTTTACTGAAAACGAACTGGCTATTCGATCCCAGGCCTCAGTCGCGCTAACCCTGTCGTTTTCCTCAGTACTTGATTCCAGAGCCGGGCTTGTGATAGGTAACTATGGTGAACTCGAACTTTTTTCAAACCGATTCGATGAAATTGATGGCTACTGCTTGGAGTTAACCGGTCCCCATCTTCAATCGCTCATCTTTAGACAAAATATTGTTAGTCAGACTGGCGGTATTATTAAGTCCAAAAGCAACTCTGGAAAAATTGAAATTTATAGCAATACATTTTCAAAGAATATCGGTGGATTTAACATGCTGCCAAAAACGCTGGGTCGTCTCGACCATAATATATTCTTCCACTCAGAACTATATGATAATAAGATACTTAAAGAGCCAAGTATCGCTAATTGGAATTGTCTCTTCCCTCCTTATCCGGATACGATACCGAATGAAATGGTCGAGGATTCAAATCTATACCTCGATCCCCAGTTCGGCCTAAATCATTACCTGAATTTACGATCTCCCTGCCTCACGGGGGGTAAAAATGGGATGTTGATTGGTGCCTTAGGTACTCTACCTGAATCCCGACCGAGCCTCCAACCATAAAATTGGGAACGTGGGCGACTCAGGGATGTATAATTTGTTGTGAATCTTATTCATAGACTAAATGCGATGGTGTCGAAAGTGTGCTCAGGGAGCGTTATATAATGTTAATATATCGAATTATTATCCTCTTGATCACATCATCCTTTGTGTCTTATGGGCAAGTTGGGAACTGGGAGAGTTTACCTGCCCTTACCGAGATAAGAAGCTTACTACCTTTGGAAAATCAAGTTATCATGGCCACCAATGGAGGATTATTATCATTTGATAAATCTCAAAATTTATTCAGCTATGGAATCAATGGGCACCGCACCGATAATTTTGATGTAAATACAATTTATATTGATTCGGATAAGCTCCTTTTGATAGGCTCTCGCAGCCCCGGTCCTATTGTAGAAGCCTTTGATCTTAATACAAATACGTCCTTGCCAGTGGAGTATGTAGATATAGATCAGGTAAATAGTTTTGTTCAGGTTGGCGACTCAATTTACGTCACCTATCAAGATGGGCTCGAGGGTGGTTTACTGCTCTATCGAAAGAGCAATAACTTAATCGAATATCTAGACTTATTTAATAATTTCCCAAACCAAAGTTCCCTTGATTTGACCAGTGTGGGTGATGTGAGCTATGTGGCTGGAAAAATCGCCTTTCGAGCAAAAAATAAGATTCTGTGGGTATCCTTGGATGAGAGTAATCTTAAAGATCCCACAAATTGGAATGTTGCATCTCTCCCAAATGAAAATTCATCCATCACTAGCCTGATTGGTTTGGGAGATGATTTAATTCTATCCGCTGGATCAACGATTTATAGCTATAATTTCTCGGAATTTACGCCCTTGATCATCGCTACAGGACAGGTTCTTGATTTGGGGATTAAGATTGAATCAACAAATACACTGATTTTTACCACCTCCTCCGGTGTATTCTCTCATAATCTGGACGATGGAATCCACTCTCAACTGCTTATCAAGGGTGGGATAACCAGTTTTAAACTTTTTGGCGAGGAGGTATGGGTCGCAAGCACGGGTGATTTCTTATCGGTATTGCGTGACGAAAACTATAGTTCCTACTCTGCAAATCGCCCAAAAGATCACCTGTTCAATCGTATGCTTATTAATAATAAGGGGAACCTGGTAGCTGGGGCTCAAGGTGGGATTAGCATTCATTCATATCTAGGTTGGAGAAACATACAAGCGGGAGATTACAATACAGCCTTTGATGCTACTTTTTATAACTGGAATGAAATGATAATGGACACTCTGGATTTTAGCGGTAATGCTGTTGTTGAAGACATGATCGCTGATTCTCAGGGGAATATATATTTCGCGCTGCAGGGGAATGGTGTGTTGAAACTCGATGATGAACAGCCCGGGGAATCAACCTATTTCAGTGCTGCTGACGGGGTATTGGAACCCACCTTTGACAGTGATTCTTATGTTTTGCCAGGACAGATGGCAATCGACAGTAAGGATAATATTTGGCTCACGACAAAATTAGTTCGGGAAGGTGGGAGTGGGATAACCATACTCGGAGCCGACAATCAAATCAATCATATCCAACAATATCAAGGCGGTCTTAGCTCTCGCACGGTAAAGTCAATTGCCATTGATAAGAACGATCTGATTTGGATAGGTTCGCAAGTGCGTACAGAGCTTCAGGCTTCTGGGGGTATCAATCTGATAGACTACGAGGGAGTTATGGCCCAGGGGCTGGAACCTCGAATTTCAACCTTAATTGGCGCGCCTCTCGCCTCCAATGAAATCCTTCAGCTTGAGATAGATACACATAATACACTGTGGATATTAACGCCTTCAGGTGTCCAAAGTATGGTTTTACCCGATAGGTGGTTGACAAATGCCGAGTTAAAAAATCACGCAAGTTTATACATGACTGCAAAAGAGTCGGATTTCTATTTTTATTGGCAGTTGACGGACTACAATGTGACTGGAATTGAAATAGACCAACGCGGGAATCATTGGTTTCTCTCATCCAATGCAGGTATCCATGTGCTACAAGATAATGGGCGCTGGATAAATGGGGGCTATGGATACAACACAGGAAATTCTGGGTTGCTTGACAATGAGGTGTATTCAGTTGCCTTCGATGCAGCATCTGGGCAAGCTTATCTTTCAACGCCCAAGGGGATATCAGTCCTTAATACACCCTTCGCCATACCCAAAGACAATTATTCCAATATTCACATATACCCGCAACCTTTCAATCCTAACATTCATGAGCAGGTAATTATTCAGGGTCTTATGGATAATTCATCGGTGAAGATTCTGACAATTTCAGGTACGGTTGTCAGGGAATTGACCTTTTTGGATGATGATGTTCAGGGCTATGAGGCCAAATGGGATGGTCGGGACACTGCCGGGGATATTGTCGGCTCAGGTGTATATATATTGTATTTTTTTAATGAAGATGGTATTGCATCAAGTCAAAAGTTAGCAGTATTGCGCTAAGCGTGTCGCGAACATGAGCTCAATGTTTTTCACCTTCATTCGTATTTATCATCCTTTTAGGAAGCACATTTTACATCGTGATGTACAAATGTTCATTTCACCAATCACTGTCAAGCATATCGAAAGGTATCGATTGGCAGATAATTAAATTCCTCCGAAATCTCATGTGTTGGATGCTGCCTGTGGTACTGGGTACGGATCCATATTCCTGAATGATTAAGATTATACCGGACTCGATCTGGATGGTGCAGTGCTTCAATATGCCCAGCATCATTATTCGGGTTCATTTCAACAACTTCACATTCAGGAGGCAGGGAGTCTGGGGACTTTTGATGCCATCATCTCATTTGAGACGAAGGAGCACCTCAATGATCTACTGGAAGCGTTATCGGCATTGTTATTTGCCTTAAAACCTGGTGGCATGCTTATTATGAGTTTTCCCCTAAACCATCCAGATGATATCTATCATAAAACGGTTTTTTCACCCAATTCAGTAGCTGGATTGTTGACTGAAAATTTTGGCCAGCGTTTGTTTAAACAAGATTCATTCTATAGTCAAACATTCTTATAGGAGAACTCGACCAAAAATTGGATGAATATGCTCAAGGAACGCTTACAGTCATTCTTAAAGAAATTGCCTAAAATTAGAAACATGTAAACCTAAAAAAACGAGGCTCTCAGTCCTCGTTTTTTTGTATCTATTGCTCGCTGGAGTGAATTAATCAGCCATTTCCGTAATATAGCGCTCAGCTTCCAAGGCAGCCATGCAGCCATTACCCGCGGCCGTGATAGCTTGACGATACACGCGATCCCGGACATCTCCAGCAGCGAAAACCCCTTCAACATCAGTAGCAGTTGAGTCTGGTTGTGTTATGAGGTATCCAGTCTCGTCAACTTTCAAATAGTCTTGGAAGATTTTTGTATTGGGAGTATGGCCAATGGCCATAAAAATGCCATCAATCTTATGCTCGCGTGTTTCACCGGTGACCGTATCCTTCAAAATGGCACCGACAACGCCGCCTGCCCCTGGTTCACCCAGAACTTCAGCGATGGTGGTATTGTATAATACCTCTACCTTGGGATTGTCAAGTACACGCTTAATCATGATTTTAGAGCCTCTAAATTCATCCCGCCTATGAATGAGATAAACTTTTGCTGCAAATTTTGTTAGAAATCCTGCTTCTTCCAGAGCTGAATCGCCACCGCCAACAACAAAGACCTCCTTGTCACGATAAAAGAACCCATCGCAAGTAGCACAGGCTGACACACCAAACCCCTTAAGTTTCTCTTCGGATGGGATCCCCAGATAACGGGCGGAGGCACCAGTGGCAATAATAACTGCATCTGCGGTATATTCTTTGTTTCCAACCCAAACATGGTGGGGTTTGGATGAAAAATCTACCTTGGTGACATATTCAAACCTGGATTCAGCTCCAAAACGCACAGCTTGCTTGCGCATAACATCCATGAGGTCAGGTCCTGATATCCCTGCTTCAAACCCCGGGTAATTTTCAACATCATTTGTTGTTGTCAATTGTCCACCAGGTTGGTCACCCTCAAATATGATTGGTTTTAGATCCGCTCTTGCAGCATATATCGCTGCAGTCAAGCCTGCAGGTCCGGATCCGACGATGATGACTTCTTTGTGAATTTTCTCAGACATGCTCTCTCCAACTCATTTATCAATTCCACTCTCTGCATCGAGAGGGGATACTATTTTCGTTTCAATTTAGCGAATAGTTTGAGTCCTGGATGTCTCCAATGTTACAAACTAATCATTTAGGTTATCAATTCCCAAATCATCAATTTTTCTGTAAAGGCTGCTCAAGCCGATGCCCAGAATTTCAGCGGCTTTCGCTTTATCATTTTCATTTCTTTCCAGTATGTGAACAATATGTGATTTTTCGAAGTTCCGACTCGCTTCTTTAAGGTTATCTGGATAGTTGGAATTTGAGGGCACTTGAGCACGCTTTGGTAAATCCTGTGAAGAAATCATATCACCATCACTGAGGAGGACCGCACGTTCAATGATGTTTTCCAGCTCGCGAACTTCACCTTTCCAGTTATAATTGACCAGGTTTTTCATGGCATCATTGTCCACACCAATAATTCGACGTTTAAGCTCCCCATTATACTTGTTCACAAAATGCTTCACCAGGAGCGGTATATCATCCTTTCGCTCAGCAAGGGCAGGTAGATAAATCTCAATTATATTAAGTCTATAATACAAATCTTCACGAAAGGTCCCTTGCTCAACTTCCTTTGCCAGATCACGGTTTGTAGCCGCCAGGATTCGGACATTGATGGGAATTATTGTATTGGAACCTAGCGGTTTGATCTCGCGCATCTCTATGACTCGCAGGAGTTTAACCTGGACTTGAAGTGGTATTTCACCGACTTCATCCAGGAAAAGCGTTCCACCGCTGGCTGCCTTGAAAACGCCATCTTTATCTTTTGAAGCACCAGTAAAAGCACCTTTTTTGTAGCCAAAAAGCTCTGACTCAAACAAGGTCTCTGGAATTGCACCACAATTTATTGCCACAAAAGGTCGATGAGCTCGTTCCGATCTGGCATGGATGGCCCTGGCAACCAGCTCTTTTCCCGTTCCGCTCTTTCCTGAGACCAATACTGTGGAAGTGGAGGGGGCAACTTTGTCTATGAGTTGGTACATCCTTTTCATTGCAACGCTCTCGCCAATGATATGCTCATAGTTGTACTTGGCCGATATCTCCTGACGGAGGAAGCGCACCTCTCGTAATAGCTCTTTGTGAAGATCGATATTTTTAATTCTTAAAATAAGTTCATTAAAATCAATCGGTTTCAGGATATAATCTATCGCTCCTTGGCGCATGGCGTGGATGGCTGTTTCTGTGGAGCCGTAAGAAGTGATCATAATTACAAAGGTATCAGGTGCCTTTTCTTTTACGCGCTGAAGCAGTGTTACTCCATCAAGTTCAGGCATTTTGATATCAGAGATTATTATATCGTAGTACACTTCGTTCATCATTTCTAAGGCTACTGCACCATTTTCAGCAGTGTATGTCAAAAAGCCCTCATCAGTTAATACTTCTGAGAGAGAGTCCCTGATTTCTTGCTCATCATCTACTATTAAAATTGAGGTGTCCATACTTATTGTTCCTTTGGTATCTCGATGAAGAAGGTTGCACCCTCATTGAGTACACTATTGACCGTTAATTTCCCATTCATGCTGTTAATGATTCCATGGCTGACAGAAAGCCCCAATCCTGTGCCTTTCCCAACAGCTTTTGTCGTGAAAAAGGGTTCAAAAATCTTGTCCAAAACATCTGGCTTCATACCACCACCATTGTCCTCGACGGCGATAGCTATGGACTCTTTATTTTCTGAAGTTGAGATACGAATACGATCGCCCTTTTCCTTCATTGCGTCAAATGCGTTCACCAGCAGATTTACAATAACTTGATGCAACTTATCAGGAGATGCTTTGACCCTGGGAATATTCGGCGCCAGGTCAAGGTCAATCTGTATTTTCTGACTCCGGTTGTCATAAGCCATCAGACCCACGGCACTTTGGATTACATCATTAATTTGGACAGCCTGAACATCCGTTGCCTGAGGGCGGGTAAAATCCACAAGTTCATGTACGATCTTGGTAATACGCTCAATATTGGTCCGAATTCTCCCAAGTTTAGCGATATGATCCGGGTCTTTCATCCTTCGTTCCAGGAGTTGTACAAGTGACGATATAGAAGTGAGCGGGTTACCAATTTCGTGAGCAACACCTGCAGCCAGTTGACCTACAGTTGCTAATCGATCTGATTGTCTCATTTGGTGTTCAATGGTTTGTAATTCTGAGATATCGCGAATGATCTGGGATCTGCCCAAGAGCTTGCCGTTTGATATAAGTGCCGTCTCAGTAAGATTCACCGGGACGAGGTGGCCCTGCTTATTCATTCGCTCCGTTTGATAATTCTTTACCTCTCTGGCTTTGGTTATTCCATAGGCAAGACAAAGGAGTTCTCCCGCTTGGATGAGTTTTTCAGGAATCATAATACCTAATGGTTGACCAATTGCCTCAGAAGGAGTCCACCCAAAGAGTCCCTCAGCACCCTTGTTCCAGCTTTGTATTCGGTTGTCTTCGCCGATGGTGATTATTGCATCAGCTGAATTTTCCACAATGTTTCGATAGCGATTTTCAGTATCAGAGAGTTGATCGATAAGTTGAATTCTGAAGTGATAAACGATCCAGATGGTCCAACCCGCCAGCAATACAAAGACCAGAAAGCCTCTGACAATAAGACCAGTAATTGCTGATTCAGCAATCGTCTGTTGGAGTACTTGTCGCTCAAGAATTTCCCAGATTCCCAGGATAAAGAGGATCACGCTAAAGCTGGCTAGAAGGAGCCAGCCGAGATGGAAAAAACGAGCTGTATCAATAAGTTTGCGCCAATAACTAATCATCGGGGTGAAGATAATTCTCAAAAATGGGAAAGCTAGCTATAAGGCTTGTGACAGCACAAAAACTCTAAAAAGTAAGATATTATTTGCCATCTTCATGACCGACCAGGCTGGGAACTTGCCTGGTTTTAGATTGTCATACTGATGTCTGAGCCTAAATTCTCTCAACGACAAGACTGTCCAGAAATTATTATTTTGATGCTGAGTAGTTATGTCGTTATACTTAATTCACACAGGGGGTTGAATGAGAGGCGGTAATGGCAATGAGTGACAATCAAAAATCGACTCAAGAGTTTCCCATCCCACAAGAAGCATTCGATTGGTATGATGAGTATGCCCACGGCTTAATAGATCGAAGGACTTTTATTGCCCGTTTATCGAGTATCGTGACTGCTGGGTTAAGTATGAGCATACTTTTGTCTGCTCTGCTGCCAAATTACGCTCAGGCTGAACAAGTCTCTTTCAATGATGATGCGATAAATGCAAAATACACTACGTTCGCGACTCCAAAAGGACATGGGGAGGGCAGGGGCTACCTGGTTACTCCTTCCGCAATCACTGGGAAGGCACCTGTGGTTCTGGTGGTTCATGAAAATCGAGGCTTAAATCCATACATTGAAGATGTTGCCAGACGTCTGGGTAAAGCTGGTTTTGTGGCATTTGCTCCAGATGTGCTTCACCCTTTGGGTGGCTATCCGGGAAACGATGACGATGGCCGGCAGATGCAGGGCTCTATGGATCGAAAAAAAATGGAACAGGATTTTATTGCAGCTGCAGAATTTTTAAAGTCCCATGAACTGAGTACTGGCAAGCTTGGAGCGGTTGGCTTCTGCTATGGTGGTTATATCGTCAATATGCTCGTCGCCAGCATCCCTGAAAGTATAGATGCAGGAGTTCCTTTCTACGGAACGCCAGCTGCGAAAGCGTTGCGCAAAAACATCACGGCTCCGTTACTGATCCACCTCGCTGAATTGGACACGCGCGTAAACGCCACCTGGCCAGAATACGAAGCTGATCTAAACGCGAATAAAAATGTCTACACAATGCATATGTATCCCGGAGTCAATCATGGTTTTCATAATGACTCTACGGGTCGATATGATGAAGAAAATGCTGAGCTGGCCTGGAAACGGACTATCGATTTTTTCAAATTACAGCTAGGCTAGCAAACCCTTCAGTCCCATCCTTGTTGGGAAAATAAATTCCCAGAGGACTCAGTAATGCCTTTCGACATAGGCAATAATTCTGGCAGGATTCTTCATCTTCTTGAGTTTGACTTCCAACTTCATCGCCTCAGACCTTGAATCAAACTGAATCGTCTTTAAAACCTCCCATGGTCCACGACCTTTGGTGGAATAGGATCTATCGTCCTCATGCTGTTTAAGACGTCGCGCAAAATTGCTGGTCTGGCCGATGTATAATCGTTCAGTGCTCAGGCTTTTTAATATATATAGTGTGTATTTCATAATCTCGTCAAACAAAAAAAAGCTTTAGCATATGTATACTAAAGCTTTCATGGTTGTGGAGCCTAACGGGATCGAACCGATGACCTCTTGACTGCCAGTCAAGCGCTCTCCCAACTGAGCTAAGGCCCCAAAGCGAGAAGCAATGCTCCTCAAAAAACTTCTGTCAAATTACGGGTTGGCCTATGACCTTCCCGACACGCGTGTCGGGACGCTCTCCCAACTGAGCTAAGGCCCCAAAGTGAGAAGCAATGCTCCTCAAAATAACTTCTGTCAAATTACGGATTGGCCTATGACCTTCCAGACACGCGTGTCGGGACGCTCTCCCAACTGAGCTAAGGCCCCAAAATTCAAAAAAAACCTTTGCCACATCCATCAACCACCAAGCAAAGAGATTGTCAATATAATCGCGGTGCAATGGCTGTCAAATCATTTTGATGAACAAATTTTCAAGTGGCCAAAATTATTTTTAAGCAAATCATAATAACTGTAAAATCGACCTTTGACCTGCTCAAAATATTTCTATTTTAACATCGTGATAACGGCCCAAAATCCATTACCACCCCCTTCAAAATCACCCCATAAATTATTGTCTCAACTATTTTGCAGGAAGAACCGCATTGCTATTTCTGGGTAAGGAAATTCCGACCCCTTTAACACTAGCCTCTGGCATCCTCGGCATCTCTTTCTCTTCTCTTCAACGCGTCATTCGTGATGGCGCAGGCATGGTCACCACTAAATCGCTGAGTATCGAACCGAGGATTGGCCATGAAGGTCCTATCATGGCAGAATTTAATGGGGGGTTGATCAATTCAGTGGGTTTGACCAATCCAGGTATTCAGGATGGACTTGCTGAGGTTGAAAAATTTCATCAGAACTGCCAAGGGGTCGTCATAGTGAGCGTCTTTGGCGGGAATGTAGCTGAATTCGTCGAACTTACCAAAGCAGTCAATGATTCCTCGGCCGATATTTTGGAACTCAATCTCTCATGCCCAAATGTGGAAGATGAATTCAAACGTCCCTTCGCACTTATGCCGGATAAAACCACAGAGATTGTTGCTGCAGTTGCAGCCGTAAGCAGGATTCCCATCCTGGCAAAACTATCCCCAAATTCAAATGATATTACCACCATGGCAAAACTCGCTGAAGCTGCAGGGGCTCATGGCCTAACCATGATTAATACTCTGGGACACGGAATGGTCATCGATGCCATTGCAAAACGTCCGGTTTTACGAAACAATTTTGGCGGTATTTCAGGTCCCTGTATAAAACCATTAGCTATCAAATTAATACATGATGTATATCAAGTAGTCAATATCCCAATATTGGGTACTGGGGGAATAAGCACTGGGCTGGACGCCATCGAGATGATGATGGCAGGAGCTTCGGCTGTGGCAGTGGGTACGGCAGTATATGATCAAGGACTTAATGTCTTTAAATCAATTCGAGCAGAAATGGAAGCCTTCATGGAAACCCATGGCTATGCAGATTACTCCGATCTTATCGGCATTCTGGAAGAGAATTAGACCGTGAAGTGTGATCGTCAAACGCTTCCCATTGCTACGATCCACGAAGAGAATGCCTCATTGCGTACCTTTACTTTTGAAGGGAAACTGGATGCCACGCCAGGTCAATTCATTATGCTCACCGTTTTTAGTCAAGGTGAGAAACCTTTTTCCATTTTAAATGCCGATAAAACTTCATTCGCTTTAACAATTAAAAATGTTGGACCTTTTACTGATCGACTCTTTCAGCTGAAGACCGGAGATTTGGTCTCTGTCAGGGGACCCTATGGTCGATCATTCTCCAACAACTTAGGTCGTGTTCTTCTGGTGGGAGGTGGATTTGCCACTCCACCCTTGCTGTTTTTAGCCAAACGGTTGCGCGCAGCAGGAGTAGGCTATATGGCGACGATTAATGGTGCACGGACGACCAGTGATTTGCTATACGTTCATGACTTTGATGAGTTATCTGATCGCTCTCTGATTGCTACCAATGATGGCTCGCTGGGTCACAAGGGTACCAGTGTGGATCTTATGGAAGCCATCCTTAGCGAAGAACGATTCGATCAAATCTATATTTCAGGACCTGAGAAAATGATGCTGGCGGCAGCTCCTGTTGCAAAGCGTCATCATCTCAGATTTGAAGTTAATCTTGAGCGTTATATGAAATGTGGCGTAGGGGTTTGCGGGTCCTGCGTCATGGATCCCCTGGGACTCATCCTGTGTATGGAAGGTCCTATCATTGATGCCCAGACTCTGGATAAACTGGAAGAATTTGGAGTATCACATCGGGGCAAAACGGGTCGCATTGAACCCATATAATTGATAAGCTGGAGATAAATCTAAGTGGAAAATAGAAAACGCACATTAATCCTGGATCTACATCGCATCGGTGCGCTGAAATTTGGTGAGTTCAAGCTGAAATCAGGTGCCACGTCGCCATTTTATATCGATTTACGAAGTATCATCTCATATCCCGAAATCATTAAAAATATTGTTCAGCTCTTAAAAGATGTACTGGTGGATAAGCAATTTGATGTGCTAACAGGTATTCCATATACGGCATTGCCACTTGCAGCACAAGTATCTGTGGAAATAGGTACACCGTTGGTTTACCAACGCAAAGAAGTCAAAGCCTATGGAACGGGGAAACTGATAGAGGGTCATTTCGAAGCGGGTCAAACCTGTCTCATCATCGACGATTTGATCACAACAGGTGAGAGCAAATTTGAAGCCGCCGAAGGCATGGAAGAGGCTGGTCTTAAAGTGAAGGACTTTATCTGTCTCATAGATCGAAGTTATAATGGTGCCGAAATGCTGGCCACCAAAGGCTATAAATTATCATCCATTATAACTGTGGAGGATATGATCGAAGTTCTCGGTGCAGAAAATTTGCTGGATGCAAAATTGGCTCAGAAAGTTCGCGAGTTCGTGAATCAACCTGTTGAAAAACCCCTGCTTAAGTTTGCCGATAGATTGGCAGCCACTGAAGCACCTCTGACACGGAAACTCATGGAAACTATCCTGAGAAAAAAATCCAACCTGGTGCTCTCACTGGATGTGGAAGATGTCGCCACATTTTTTGATATTTTGGAAGCTACTGGGCCTGAGATATTTATGGTCAAAACTCATGTCGATATCCTCAAGGACTACAATGGCAGTTTTGTTCCTCGTCTCAAAGCACTGGCAGCCAAGCACGACTTCATAATTTTTGAGGATCGCAAATTTGCAGATATTGGCAGTACGGTTCGTAAGCAATTCAAATCAGGTGTATATAAGATAGCTGACTGGGCAGAGTATGTTACTGTACATATGATTGCCGGTGAAGCCATCCTCGATGGTCTATTTGGTGATCTGGAAACACCTCGTTCGGGATTCCTGCTGGCTCGCATGAGCGCCAGGGGTAATCTCATTTCCGAGACCTATACCAGACAGGTTCTGGAGGTCGGCAAGCGACGTAAAGAATGCGTCAGCGGATATATCGGTCATGGTGCCAATCTTGAGGATATCAAACGCTTCCGGAATAAGATTCCGCAGGATCAACTTCTGCTCATGCCAGGTGTTAATCTGGATTCAAAGGGCGACGGGCTTGGACAGCAATATCTTACAGTTGAAATGGCTGTAGCTGGAGGCGCAGACGCAATAATTGTGGGTCGGGGGATCATTGCCAGCAAAGATCCTGGCGTTGAAGCTAAACGCTATAGAGACGCAGGTTGGAACGCATTTCTAACCATGAATAAATAAAGGAAGACTGAATGAAACACTTGATCTCCATGCGTGACCTAAGCGCAGATAAGATCGTCCAGCTCCTTGAGTTGGCAGCGAGCCTGGAAAAGGATCCGAGTCAAATCGATTTATCGCGTAAAGTTATGGCAGCCATGTTCTATGAGGCTTCCACCCGAACCAGAATGTCTTTTGAATCGGCCATGAAACGTTTGGGTGGCGAAGTTATCGCAATGGTTGGAACCAGTGGGACGTCGGTAGAAAAGGGGGAGACCCTGGCGGACACTGCAAAAATTATGGCGCGTTATTCAGACATTATTGTCATGCGACATCCTAATGAAGGCGCTGCCCGCTACGTTTCTGAGCAAGTCGATATTCCCGTTGTAAATGCGGGAGATGGCGCAAATCAGCATCCCACCCAATCCCTTCTGGATCTCTACACAATTTTAAAATCTCAGGGAACGTTGGAAGGGCTAAAATTGGCTCTCGTGGGGGACCTGAAATATGGTCGCACGGTTCACTCCCTGGCTTACGCTCTGGCTCCTTTTAAACCGGAATTCTATTTTGTTTCACCCAAATCATTGAAGATGCCCACCCATATTCTTAACGATCTCACAAATAAGGGGATATCGTTCAGGGAGAAAACCACCATCGAAAACATCGTTCCCGAAATTGATATTATGTATGTAACCAGAATTCAACGAGAACGTTTTCCAGATCGTGAGGAATATGAGAAAGTTAAGAATGCCTACATTATCAATGCGAATATGTTGAAAAAGGCCAAAGACAATATGAAGGTCTTGCACCCTTTACCGCGGGTAAATGAAATCTCCACAGATGTAGATTCTACCCAATATGCCTATTATTTCGATCAGGCAGAGAATGGGGTCTACATGCGGCAGGCTATTCTAACCACATTGCTCGGGGAGGCGAAATAATGAAAGAATTAAAAGTTGACCCAATTAAAAACGGCACTGTCATCGATCATATACCAGCGGGTCGCGTGCAAAGAGTTCTGGCAATATTAAAACCCAGATCTACAGACATTGTGATGATGGGGATGAATTTCTCCAGCAGGGCAATGAAGAAAAAAGACATCATCAAAATTGAAGGTCGCGAATTAACCCAAAATGAGGTGAACAGCATTGCCTTGATCGCGCCGCACGCCAAGGTCAGTATCATCAGAGAATATCAAGTCGCTCAGAAATCCAGAGTAGAGATTCCGAACTGTATTGAGGGCCTTGTTGCATGCCCGAATCCCAAATGTATTACCAATGCTGAACCCATGGTGACAATTTTCAATCATAATGAATCAGAAGGTCGGGAACTAACTTGTCAGTATTGTGAACGGGTGTTTACCGCTGACGAAATGATTCATATTTAATTAAGTATGGAGTAACCTATAAAGTGGCAAAAATAGCAATCATCCTGGGATCTGACAGTGATCTACCCGTTTTGGACAAAGGCTTCAAAATAATTGAAAAATTAAATCTGGCGTTTGAGCTGAGGATTTTATCAGCCCATCGCACACCTGATGCGGTGTCAGAATACATTAATAGTCTCGATGCCAAAGGCATTGATGTCATCATTGCCGGTGCCGGAAAAGCAGCACATTTACCGGGAGTCATTGCTGCCCAGACGGTAAAACCCGTTATCGGTCTACCTATCAGAGCAAGTTTGGATGGCATTGATGCGTTGTATTCTATCGTTCAGATGCCTGGTGGTATACCTGTGGCTACAGTGGGGATAAACGCCAGTGACAATGCCGTTTTGTTAGCAGCCCAGATACTGGCACTCAAGTATCCAGAAATAGATGCTAAGCTTAAAGAGCATCGCGTTGAGATGAAAGCAGCGGTTTTGGAGAAAGACCGTCAGATTCAGGAGAAGTATAATAAGTAATTGTTTTCACAATGCGAATTGTGGAATACTGATAAAGGAATTGAGATATGTCTGCGAGTAATCATGCAGTAAAATTTGATCGCGCCAATCCATATTATAATGGTTCTGTCCAGAAACTGTATTCAGTTATCGATGATCCGGGTTCGCTGGTTAGTGAAACGAGTATGGGTGGTTCAGTATTCGATGTTGGGACGATCTTTAGCATTAATGGTAGCGATACAGTGCGAGCTGGCTTTCGCCATTTGGTATATCAGTCACTGATGGATGTGGATGAATGGGTCGATATCGAATCTTATATCAAAGTACATTGGGGCCAAGATTATTTCCTCAACAATACAATCATTCAAGAAACACTGGAGAAAATTAAGTCGACAGGTCTAAAGACGCACCATCAAGGAATGATTGGTCGAGATGATGGAAAACTGTATACCAACTCCTTTCCTCAGGAGCTCAGTAACTTGACATTGATCAAGAAGTACAATATTTATAAACCAGAACCTGTCACATTCATGAATGCCCATCTTTATGATTATGAAAAGTATTACGGGAATGATCAATTTGTCATTCCACTGGAACAGATCGTTCGCTTTGGCGTGACCAGCGGATCCTCGATCCTGAGAAAGTATAACGCACTCAGTGATTCCGGGAAAAATGCATATTTACGAGAATTGGGTGTAGCAAATGAACTGGTCCCATGGCAGACTTTTGATGCCCCATTGATCGACTTGACCACCAAGTATGAACCAGAGGACCGAAATATTTCCAGACAGGAAGCTTTGCTTGTTTCAGGTATTGGTGGAGATTTATTCAAAGAATCCCTCGTACGAGCCATACTGGCATCTTTCATGGTGCATAGAATTTTCAATCGTATGGGCTTAAATCTCTGGGATCTGAAGTGGGAAATTGCCAGGGATGGACAAGATCTTGTTTTTGTAGATACCCTGGATACTGACTCAGTTCGAGCAACGCTGATCTGCAATGTTGAGGGTCACAACTATATCGTAAATTTCAACAAGCAGTCAATGAGAGACTACTATATTTGTGTTCACGATGAGTGGTATGCGGCAGTCAATAAGACCAAAAAAGAAGCTGCTCAAACAGGTGAAAATTTCACAGCGATACTCAAACAGGGGCAGCAAGAGGGCTTGTACCCGGAAACTCCCGTTGTGGATAATACATTCATGAAAATTCAGGAAGAGAAATATCTCGTGATCAAAGATTTTATCACGGGTGAGGGTAATAAGCAAGCAGTTGCAGATATCGCAGGACGCGAGGTTGATTACTTCCTTAATTCTAAAAATAAAGAGTTGTACAAAAAACTAAATGCAATTGACGAATAACTGGCGCCGCCACACTTTTTTCAGATACATGAATGGTTATTCAATCTGAAAACAAACAATGAAGGGTGATAAATTATAATGTTAAAAGCAATCGTGACTGTCATGTTGAAAAAGGGTATTTTCGATCCCCAGGGTAGAGCTGTTCAGAACGGACTTGAATCTATCGGTTTTGATAAGGTCAAGGGTGTTCGAATTGGGAAACAGCTTGAAATGGATCTTGAAATGGATGACAGAGCAACTGCTGAAACCTCAGTACATGAAATGTGTGACAAAATGTTGGCTAACCCTGTAGTGGAATCTTATAGTTTCGAAATCAAGGAGGCCTGATGAACTGGGGTGTGCTGCTTTTTCCTGGTTCTAATTGTGCTGAGGATTGCTTTCATGCAATCGACCAGGTATTACAGAAGCCTGTTAAATACTTATGGCATAAGGATACTGATTTGGGTGATGTGGATGCTATTATCATTCCAGGAGGATTCTCTTACGGTGATCATTTACGGCCAGGTGCCATCGCTCATTTTTCACCTGCCATGACCGCAGTAAAAGAATTTGCCGCAAATGGAGGGCTGGTTATTGGTATTTGCAATGGCTTTCAAATTTTGACTGAATCCAAAATGCTGCCTGGAAGTCTTATGCAGAATCGGGGCCTGAAATTCTTGTGCCAGGACCAGACTTTGAAGGTCGACAATGCTGATACACCTTTTACCAGTGAGTACAAATCAGGGGATACCGTTGTTTTTCCAATTGCCCACAACGAAGGCAATTATTACGCAGCACCAGAGACAATAGCTGAAATGGAGGCAAACGGTCAGATTTTATTTAGATATTCCAATCCTGAAGGGCTCGTGAACGATGAAACCAATCCCAATGGTTCAATCAACAGTATTGCCGGTATTGTCAACCGAAAAGGGAATGTGATGGGAATGATGCCTCACCCCGAACGCAGCTCAGACATCACGCTCGGCTTAAGTGACGGTAAGGGCGTATTTGTCTCCATGTTGAAGTATCTTGAATCACACCAGAGTCGGAACTGAATATATGAGTAAAATGAAAGTTGGCATGGAAGAAAAACTGTGGATCAAAGCCGGACTAACCGATTCAGAATATAATTTGTTGACCAGCCACATGGGGCGAGAGCCCAACACCGTAGAACTGGCACTGTATGCCCAAATGTGGTCTGAGCACTGCGGATATACGCATACCAGACCTCTTTTTAAACATTTCTTGACCACGGGACCACGAATTGTTCAAGGGCCCGGTGAAAATGCTGGTATTGTTGATATTGACGATGATGAGGTGATAACCTTCAAGCTTGAGAGCCATAACCACCCATCTGCAATAGCACCTTTTCAGGGTGCAGCCACAGGGGTTGGAGGCATCATTCGGGATATTCTTGCCATGGGAGCTTATCCAATTGCATCATTGAATTCACTCCATTTTGGACATCCAGATAACGCAGGTAATACCAGGTGGTTGATCTCTGAGGTCATTCATGGTATTGGAGAATATGGAAACTGTGTAGGTGTTCCTACTGTAGGTGGAGAGGTTAGATTCTCCGATGCCTATAAAGGAAATCCACTTGTGAATGCCATGTGTGTCGGTTTCATGAAGAAATCCCAAATTAAAAAAGCGATCGCAACGGGTGTCGGTAATAGCCTGATGATTGTTGGGAATCTCACGGGACGGGACGGAATGGGTGGCGCCAGCTTTGCGTCCAAAGATCTTGAAGAAGAGAACGACGCGGATCGTGGCGCGATTCAGGTTGGTGATCCCTTTATGGAAAAATTATTGATTGAGGCTTGCCTGGAAGTATTTGAAGAAGATTACGTTGTCGGTGTTCAAGATATGGGTGCCGCCGGCATTTTGTCTTCATCCGTAGAAACTGCCAGCAAGGCTGGCAATGGGGTCGAGATTGATGTCGCCCTGGTTCCAAAGCGTGAAGCCAAAATGCGTCCTGAAGAGGTCATGATTTCTGAATCTCAAGAGCGCATGCTGCTCATCGTAAAAAAGGGCATGGAAGATAAAGTCAATAAGATATTTCATAAGTGGGATTTGCATGCTGTCGTTATTGGGCACGTGACAGATGATGGCCTATATCGTGTTCTGGAAGACGGGAAAACAGTGGGCGAAGTACCGGTCTGGTCTCTCATGGATGCTCCAACCTATCTTCTTGAAGCCAAAGAACCAGCTCATCTGAAGCACACCATGAGTTTTAGGAATGAAGCTGTTGCTGTTCCAGAAGACCTCAACGCTATCTTGATAAAAATGCTTGGTGCACCCGATATTTGTTCAAAAGAATGGGTCTACCGCCAATATGATTTTCGAGTTCAAATGAATACGGTGGTTAAACCAGGTTCAGATGCTGCCATCCTGCGCATAAAAGGCAGGGATAAGGGCGTGGGACTCACCATGGATTCTAATGGTCGTTATTGCTATTTGAATCCACGCCGCGGCGCCCAGAGTATTGTGGCAGAATCGGCCAGAAATCAGGTCGTTTCAGGTGCCGAACCCATTGCAATTACCGATGGTTTGAATTTTGGCAATCCGGAAAAACCCGAAGTGTATTTTCAGCTGGAGCAGTCAATACTTGGCATCAGTGAGGCGTGTCGGGCTTTGGACACACCAGTCATTGGTGGTAATGCCAGCTTGTACAATCAGACTCCTGAATTTGGCGCGATCTATCCCACACCCATTATTGGAATGACCGGTCTGGTGAAATCACTGAAACATGTGACCACCATGGAATTTAAGCAAGCTGGCGATTTCATTGTCCTGATTGGTGAAACCAAAGCGGAACTGGGTGCTTCAGAATATCTGGACTGGATACACGGGTTGGTGATGGGCGATGTCCCTGAACTGGACCTGAAATTAGAACGCAAATCTCAAGATTACATCCTTGCTGTCATTCGCAAAGGTCTGGTGCAAAGTGCCCACGATCTCGGTGATGGTGGTCTTGCTGTTGCTCTGGCCGAATCGTGTATTGCAGGAGCTCTGGGAGCTGATATTTCCCTGGATATTGATATTCGTTCTGATGCCCTTCTGTTCGGTGAAAGCCAAACAAGATTTATGCTTTCCGCCACTGAAAAATCTGTTGATAGCCTCATTCAAATGGCAGCAGAAAAGGGCATAGAGGCAGCAGTTATTGGACGCGTTACAAAACATAAGCAGATTGTGATAAACAATCTGGGTAGCAATCTCATCAACATTAATCTGGCAGAGTGTGCCATTGCATTCAATACAGGATTTGATAAACTTATGAAATCTGATCGTTGATCCATGCACGATAAACTGAACGAAGAATGTGGCGTCTTTGGCGTGTATAACACCAAGTCAGAGGACACATCAAAACTTATCTATTTTGGTCTATTCGCTTTGCAGCATCGTGGTCAGGAAAGCGCTGGGATTGCTGTTAGCAACGGTGAACAGCTTAACTATTATAAAGATGAAGGGCTTGTCCAGGAGGTATTTGATCCCAAACTACTCAACTTTCTCCAGGGTGTCCATGGTATCGGTCATGTCCGCTATAGCACCACTGGTGGAACCACCTATGAGAATGCCCAACCCGTTGTCATCAATAGTGCCAAAGGACAAATGGCCCTTGCTCATAATGGTAATCTGGTAAACACAAAGGAGTTGATGGGGGAATTGGAAGCACATGGAGCCACATTCCAATCAAGTACGGATTCTGAAACCATCTTGAAATTGGTTGCTAAAAATAACCTGGACACCGATGATGTAACTGAAGCCATAAAAAGGACCATGTCAGTAATCAAGGGGGGCTACTCTATATTGATTCTGACACCAGATAAACTTTTTGCCTTCAGGGACCCCATGGGTTTACGTCCCCTGATTATGGGGAAACGAGATGACTCCTATGTATTTGCATCAGAAAGTTGTGCCATCGATTCCATCCAGGCAGATATTATCCGCGATGTGCGTCCTGGCGAGATTATCTGTGTTGATAAAAATGGTATCCATTCTGAGCAGACTGAGGTGACTTCCACACATATATGCTCATTTGAATATGTCTACTTTGCACGGACTGATTCTGTGATTGATGGACTAAACGTATATCAGGCCCGCGTGAATATGGGTCGTAGACTCTTTGAAGAAAGCGGACGTAAAGCAGATATTATCATAGACATTCCTGATTCAGGCACATCAGCTGCTTTGGGATATTCTCAAGCCTCTGGCGTACCCTTCAATAAAGGTTTTTACCGGAATGCCTACATCGGCCGAACCTTTATTAGTCCAGAACAGGATATGCGGGAAATTGGGGTCAATTTTAAACTGTCTCCGATTCGCCAGAATGTTGAAGGCAAGAGTGTTATCATGATTGATGACTCTATCGTCCGAGGTACCACTATTACGCGTATCGTAAAATCGTTACGACGGGCTGGAGCCAAAGAAGTTCATGTCATGATTACCAGTCCTCCTGTGAAATACAGCTGCTTCTATGGCATTGATACTCCCGACAGGAGTAAACTGATTGCTGCCCATAAACCAGTGGAAGATATTGGCATTGAGATAGGGGCTGATAGTTTGACTTATCTTTCCCACGAAGGTTTGCATGCGTGCCTGTCTGGATCTGGTCTGGGAACTTGCATGGCTTGTTTCGATGGTAAATACCCGGTTCCGATTGAGGGCATGAAATGAGTATCAGCTACAAAGACGCCGGTGTAAATATTGAAAAAGGTTATGAAACCGTCAGCCGCATTAAAAAAGATGTTGAATCGACTCACGGACCGCAAGTCTTAGGCGGTATCGGTGGTTTTGGAGGTATGTTTATCCCAGACATTAGCGGGATGAAACAACCCGTCTTGGTCTCAGGTACTGATGGGGTCGGTACCAAACTCAAGCTGGCTTTCGCATTGGATAAACATGATTCTATTGGAATTGATTGCGTTGCCATGTGCGTGAATGATGTGATCTGCGTGGGTGCAAAACCGATGTTTTTCTTGGACTATATTGCCACGGGTGCACTGGAACCACAGCAAGTGGAAGGCATTGTTGCCGGCATTGCTGAAGGGTGTCGCCAGAGCGGAGCTGCCCTGGTAGGTGGTGAAACAGCTGAGATGCCGGGGTTTTATGCCTCTGGAGAATACGATGTAGCTGGATTCACAGTTGGCCTGGTCGATCGGCCAAAACTGATTGATGGTTCAAAAATTGCCACGGGTGACGTTATAATTGGATTGAAATCCAGTGGAGTACACTCTAACGGTTTTTCCCTGATTAGAAAACTTTTCCCCGAATCTCGCTGGCATGAATCATTTGGATCAAGCACGCTCGGCGAAGCGCTGCTGACACCTACAAAAATCTATGTAAAACCGGTGCTCAAATTAGTGGAGCACTATGAAATTCATGGAATTGCTCATATCACAGGAGGGGGATTCATCGAAAACATACCTCGCGCTTTTCCCGAGTCCTTCAAAGCAGTTGTGGAAAAAGGCACCTGGCCTGCACAAGATTTATTCACCCTCATTCAAGCGAGTTCCGAGTTGAGCGATGAAGAAATGTATAATACCTTTAATATGGGAATCGGTATGGTCCTCATCGTAGCCTCTGAAAACGCAGGATCAATTTTAGGCGAACTAAATAAAAGTGAATTAGTCGGATTCCAGATTGGCCGTATTGAATCCAGGGGAGCTGGAGAAACTGGAATATGCTTCGAATAGGTGTATTGGTCTCTGGTGGCGGCACAAACCTTCAAGCTATCATCGATGCAATTGAATCCGGTGTCATCCCGGATTCCAAAATTGAATTGGTTCTTTCCAATAAAGAAAACGCAATGGCTCTGCATAGAGCCATCTCAGCAGGTATTTCCACTGAAATCATAAAACGAAGTGAATACGAATCCAGTGCAGAATTTGATGAAGCACTCGCTCAAACCTTAAGCACTTACTCCATTGATTTGGTCCTCCTGGCTGGTTTTATGGCCATTCTGGGAGCTGGTTTTTTCACTAAATTTGAAAATAGGGTAATGAACATTCACCCAGCGCTAATTCCTTCCTTTTCTGGAGCGGGCTACTATGGATTAAAGGTTCACCAGGCCGTATTGGAAGCTGGGTGTAAAATCACAGGTGCCAGCGTTCACTTCGTCACCCCTGAAGTTGATGCCGGACCTCTTATTATTCAGAAGGCTGTAGCTGTTAAACAGGGTGATACACCAGAACGATTGCAACGACGTGTCATGGAAGAAGCTGAGTGGCTGATCTATCCGGAAGCTATCCGTCTGTTCGCACTGGGGCTTCTTGAAGTCCACGGACGACAGGTTATAATAAAACAATAAATCGATTAAAAGTTTTCAGGAGTAAGAATGAAACGTGCGTTAATCAGTGTCTCTGATAAATCAGGTGTCTTAAAATTGGCTCAAGTTCTTCATGGGCGTGGTGTAGAGATAATTTCAACGGGTGGCACTGCTAAGTTATTGACAGATAATCATATACCTGTCGTTGGTATTAGTGATATTACTGGATTCCCGGAATGTTTAGGGGGGAGAGTCAAGACCCTGCAGCCCAAAATTCATGGTGGCATATTAGCTAATCGCCAGATTCCTGCTCATATGACCGAGGCACAGGCATTAGGTATCCCCATGATTGATCTTGTTGTTGTAAACCTGTATCCATTCAAAGCAACAATATTGAAACCTGGCGTCACCATGAAAGCCGCCATTGAAAATATTGACATCGGCGGAGTGACATTGATCCGGGCTGCCGGGAAAAATTCTGATTCTGTTACTTTGCTCACAGATCCTGTTGACTATGGCGAATTTATTGAAGCATTCAGTGCTGATACACTCGATGACGCTTTTCGGAAAAAAATGGCACTCAAAGGTTTTCGACATACAGCGCAGTACGATACGCTTATAAGTCAGTATCTTGCTAAGGAGCTGGGAGATAGCGAGTTACCAGATCAACTATCTCTGACTTTTGAAAAGGAACAGAGCTTGCGCTATGGTGAGAATCCACATCAAAAAGCTGCCTTTTATCGAGAAATATCATTGCTTGATGGTCGCCTGAGTGGTGCAGAACAGCTGCATGGTAAAGAACTGTCCTACAATAATATCGGGGATGCTTCTGCAGCCATTGAGATGATTCGAGAATTCTCCGAGCCCACAGTTGTAGCACTGAAGCATGCCAATCCCTGTGGAGTCGGGACTGCAGATACAATCTTTAGCGCTTATGAAAGAGCCTATAAGGCAGATCCAATTTCAATCTTTGGTGGTATTGTGGTTTTAAATCGAGAAGTGAATGCGGAAACAGCTCAGGAGCTGAATAAGACATTCTTAGAGATTATTATCGCACCCTCGTATGCAGAGGATGCGCTGTTAATTTTGCAAAAGAAAAAGAATTTACGCCTATTGCGTTTGCCCGAAATCATGAACCCGGCAACACCTGAGCCGTATTTCTACAAAAAAGTGGATGGCGGATTGCTCATTCAAGAGGCTGATCTCCTCATACAGGATAGCAAAGAATTCAAGGTTGTCACTCAGGCTCAACCCACTCAACAACAATGGTCCGATCTTTATCTGGCCTGGATTGTTGTAAAGCATGCAAAGTCAAATGCGATCGTCGTCGTTAAGGACGGTGCTACCCAGGGTGTCGGTGCCGGTCAAACCAGTCGAATTTGGGCCGTGGAAAACGCTCTGGAAAGAAGCCAAACTTCTACCAAGGGTTCCGCCCTAGCGTCCGATGCTTTTTTCCCGTTTTCAGATTCAGTAGAAAAGGCTCACGCTGCAGGCGTCCAAGCAATCATTCAGCCAGGCGGTTCCGTCAGGGATGAGGATTCAATTGTAGCCTGTGATAAATATGGAATCACAATGGTATTTACTGGCTCCAGGCACTTCAAACACTAGAAATCTACTTGAATGTATCCCAGCTGACACTTAGATACAGCTATTCGATTGCATTGATTGATTTAACCATTATTATGCAGTGAAAAGCTATGAGGGCTATAGCCTGAATAATGATAAAAGGAGAAATTAAATGAAAAGATTAATTGGTGTTCTGATCATCTCGATGTTTGTGTTTGTGGGATGCAATTCCAAAAATGCTTGTAAGATGGATCAAAAAGAGCATGCCGGTAAAGCGCACGTGCATTCTGAAGCTTGTGGTGATTCTTGCACAATGGGCAAGGGCGATGAACATGCTGGAAAAGAGCATGGCGGAGCTGCCGTTAGTCAGGAACACGGCGGAAAGGCTGTGGCGAAGAAGTCTGCTGGCCAGGAACACGGCGGCCAGGAACATGGTGGTCAAGAGCACGCTGGGCAAGAACATGGTGGACAAGCAGCTCAAAGTTATTCCGCTGCAGAAATTAAGGGTGCAATGAATGCACATATATCAATGCGAGAAGCAGATGGTGTATTCAAGATAATGGATGAAAAAACTGGGAAAGAACTTTCACTTAAGTTTGTAAAAATCCACGATCCTGTTCGAAAGATTGAAGGAAAAGGCTTTTTTGCTTGTACCGATTTTGAAGTGGTCGGCGAAACAGGCAAACTTTACGACCTGGACTTTTGGTTAAATCCCGAAGGTGGAAAATTGGTTGTGACAGAGGAAAAAATTCACAAACATCCAGTAGCAAGCGGATCTGGCTGGGAAAAGAATGCTCGCTATACCTTTATAAATGATAACCCTGTCGAAATTGAGTAATCTAAGGAAAAATATATTTTGAAATCGTTCTTGTCCGATCCCAAGATCATTCTCCTGGGGCTCACGATTGGGCTCCTTGCAGCTTGTGTCAGTCCAAAAGTTGAATCTGTCTCTGAAAAATCCAGTTCCAGTGATATTTTAGAAAACGATCGCATGTTTTCTTTCACTTATTCGGTCCAGGTTTATCCCACCATGGAAGCCCTGGATATCTTCCTGCCAATCGCTCAGAGCAGTGCACAACAAACTATTCTGAGCATGGATATTACCTCCTTGATCGATGGTGAGATTGGACAAGAACAACGTTATGGAAATAAATTCTGGCATGCTGAGTTGCCAGATGGGTTGTCCGATACCCTGGATATCGCTATTGTGTATCGTGCAAAAAGACCTGTCAATTCAATGGCCTATCGTGAAAAAATGGCTAAAAACAAGCTTACTGAAAATGCTCTGAACTTGTTTTTGTCTGCTAATGCGCGAGTTCCAGTTGATGGAGCTCTGATCGACAGCATTAGGACCAAATTGGCACCTGCTCCAGAAAAGTCTCTGGCAAAAGCCCGCTCTATTTATGACTATGTCGTGGGCAATATGGAGTATAAAAAAGTGGGCACAGGCTGGGGCAATGGTGACACGTATTGGGCCTGTAGTGAGCAATATGGTAACTGCACAGATTTTCATGCACTTTTCACATCACTTGCCCGGGCTGAAGGTATTCCGTCGCGCTTTGAAATTGGTTTTCCCGTCCCTGATGATAAGGAGTCAGGAACCATTGGCGGATACCACTGCTGGGTAAATTTTTATCTGGACGAAACAGGCTGGTTTCCAGTGGATGCATCTGAAGCCCAAAAGGATTTATCGAAGCAAGACCTCCTCTTTGGCACACAGCCGTCTGACAGAATGCAGTTTACTACTGGGCGCGACCTTGAATTGGGCGCTGGGCACGAGAGTGGGCCGTTAAACTATTTTATATATCCCCACATTGAGCAAAGCGGGAAGTTATACATGGGTTTTTCGCGAAATTTCAGCTATATAAATATTTAATAACCTTCATCCAAAAGCTCGATTATCATTGGTTTCCATGGTGTGGAATTGATATTGTCAGGAATGCAAAATGCATTTTATGACACATAAAAAATTATGGGAGAATACTTGTGAAAAGATTATCAGGGGCACTCATCGTTGCCCTATTTGTTCTGGTGAGTTGTAGCCACAAAGAAGCATGCAAATCTGAAAAATCAGCCTGCAAAGGTGAAAAAGCCGTTCACGAATGTACAGCGGCCTGTGATCACTCCGCTCACAAAGCTATGGCAAAAGACCATGTATGCACAGAAGCTTGTGATCATTCAGCAACTGCCATGGCAAAGACACACGTCTGTTCAGGCGATTGCAAGGCAGAGTGGAAAGCGGCTCATATGGAAAAACATGGTGCCGACCATGTGTGTACAGATGCCTGTAAAGCCGAATGTAAGCTGAAAGCTGAACCTGTAGCTGGTGAGCATGCAGGAGAAGCGGTTAAAGAAGCGCCTGAAACTGAACATGAAGGTGGCGAGGATAAAGATTAATTATCTTTAAACTTAATCAATCTCACATTGATTTATTGAGAATGGGGAGGGCCGATCGCTCTCCCCATTCTTTTTTTATAGCAAGGGCTAAAAAGCTTATATTTAAGCATTGAGCGCGTACACTATTTCAAATATTTGGGGATTGCAGATATGAAAGTATTGGTTGTTGGTGGTGGTGGTCGTGAGCATACCCTGGTCTGGAAGTTGAAACAAAGTCCACGAGTGAGCCAAATTTATTGTGCTCCGGGAAATGCTGGGACTTCTCAGATGGCCACTAATGTGTCATTATCCGACACTGATATTCCAGGTTTGTTTAAATTTGCCCAGGAACACACCATCGATCTTACAGTCGTGGGTCCTGAAGTACCCCTGGTTGCAGGAATTGTGGATAAATTTGAAGCAGCAGGTATGAGAATCTTCGGACCGAATGCTCGTGCAGCAATTCTGGAAGGTAGTAAGGTTTTTACAAAAGAATTACTCTCCAAATACCATATTCCAACCGCAGCCTATCATCGTTTTAGCCACACTCAGAGCGCATTAGAATTTCTGGGAACCAACACAATCTATCCAATTGTAATCAAGGCTGATGGTCTAGCGGCAGGAAAAGGTGTTTTAATCTCCTTGTCCAAAGAGGAAGCGCTACAGGGGGTTAGAGAAATCATGGAAGACAAGGTCTTTGGATCCGCTGGTGATGAAATCATTATTGAGGAGTTCATGACCGGTCCAGAATTGTCCATGCTCTGTTTTGTCGATTCCAAAACAGTCGTTCCCATGGTCTCAGCCAAAGATTACAAACGCATTGGTGCAGGGGACACTGGATTGAATACTGGTGGTATGGGTGCGATTTCGCCAAACCCCTTATATGACCAAGAACTGGAAGATTACTGTATAAAAAACATTATTGAGCCGACCCTACAAGGAATGCGGCAGGAGGGGAGACCATTTAAAGGGATACTCTATTGCGGAGTTATGCTCACACCGGATGGCCCCAGGGTCCTTGAATACAATGTGCGCTTTGGAGATCCTGAAACTCAGGTGATTTTACCCAGGTTGGAAACGGATCTCTTTGACATCTTTGAGGCTGTGATAGATGATCGACTTTCCGATATAAAAATCGTCTGGGACCATAGCGCTGCTGCGACAATTGTGTTGGCCTCTCGTGGTTATCCAGAGGCATACCCAAAGGGGATCGATATCACAGGTCTCGAAAAAGTTGAATCCTCCGTCATTTTTCATGCTGGGACAAAAAATGTAGCTGATAAAATTGTAACCAGTGGCGGACGGGTCTTGAATGTTACTAGTAAAGCCTCAAGCGTGGTTGAAGCCTTAAAAACTTCATACAAAAATAGTGAACTCATCCACTTTGATGGCAAAACGATTCGTCCAGATATAGGGAGCTAGACGTGATTAAACATATTGTGGCTTGGGATTTTGCTGATGACAACAAGCAAAACAACCTCATGAGGTTGAAAAATCTGCTCGAAGAATTACCGGCTCTTATCTCCGAGATTGAAACATTCGAAGTCGGTTTGAATATTAAGACCTCAGATGTTGCCAAAGATATGGTGTTGGTTTCTTCCTTTCCCGATGAAGCGGCTTTGCAGCGTTACACCGATCATCCGGAACACCAGCGAGTCGTCTCTGAACTTCGAAAGGTTGCTTCCAAAACAGTGGTTGTGGATTATAAGGTATAGGTCGGCTAATCTGAACCCGTCGAAAAACTCAGAGTGACAACGCTTATGTGATTTGTGGTACTGAGCCAGTCGAAGAATGTCAAACACACAAGTACGCGGCTTAACTACCTGGGGTAATGAGAACGCTCACATAATAATAAGTTTGATATTCCCAGGGCGTTGAAAAGGTTGGGTTAAAGCCCTTTTCTGACGTGTTTTTCTATCTCGACCCTGCAGGTCGCTGCAATAGGGTCTAAAAGTACTTAAGCGAGGAGGCGGGAAACCTCTTCCAATGCCTTATCACAGATTTCACCCGTCAATCCTTTTACATAAGTCTCAATCGTTGCAGCTTCAATTCCTGCTTCGGTCATCATAATCACCATTTCAGCATAGGCCATGCGCTTGCCGCGGGTCTGTTTCTTCAGATGATCATAACCATCAGAGGCACCGCGATCTCGCTCAACAAGTTGGATAAGCTCTGAGAAAAATTGACCATTATTGGCAAGCTCTTCATCCATTTTAGCACTATTGATAAGAATATCCTGAGTTCCCCGGGTCGCATAGATCAGAGAGAGGACCATATGACCGAATGCAGTACCGATATTTCTTTTGACTGTTGAGTCTGTCAGGTCACGTTGCAGTCGGGTTTTCATAAATTTCTGACTGAAAAAGGTAAGCAGGCTTTCAGCAATCTGAGCATTACCCTCAGAATTCTCAAATTTTATGGGGTTAATCTTGTGTGGCATCGTGGAAGAACCAATTGACGACGCATCAGCCTTCTGATACAGATAGGCCAGCATAAAATAGGTCCAGACATTCTGGTCATAGTCAATGACAAGCCCGCTTAAGCGTTTAATTGAATCGAGCAGGATGGCGTAGGTATCGCCAGGCATGATCTGCAAGCTAAATAGCGTATGCTCAAGACCCAGTTCTTCAACGACCTGACCAGTAAGCGCAAACCAATCAACATTTGGGTAAGTGCCAACAAAGGCATTCAGATTTCCAGTGGCACCCAGAATTTTCCCCTGAATGGTCATGGACTTCAGCTCAGAATACATTTTAGCGAACCGGACAGCGTATAGAGCGAATTCCTTTCCCATTGTAGTAGGAGTAGCTACCTCACCATGGGTACGGCCAATCATGCGTCTGTCACGATTGTTTTTGCCCAGTACCGCTAACTCCTCGATGAGTCCCCTGAGATGACTCAACAATATGTCCCGGGCACCGATGATCATCAATCCATGAGCAAGATTATTTACATCTTCAGAGGTCAATCCAAAGTGCACATAGGGTCTCACCTTTTCAGGTAACTGAACTTTGATGAATTCGATAATAGCAGCTACGTCATGTTTTGTGTGGCTCTCTATTTCTTTTACATAATCCAGATCAGTGGTGCTGAGATCCGTGTAGATCGACATATACTCATCATTCCACCAATCAGCGCGCCCCGTGGCCTGTAAAAAGGCTTTGAGGTAGACCATTTC